>Ga0209080_1000006_pt1 | contig 198859 bp, 204 predicted proteins | sample JNZ110809AmetaG_FD_184123 | JGI IMG/M metagenome (GOLD analysis project Ga0209080, IMG submission 184123) | Hot spring microbial communities from Jinze hot spring, China to study Microbial Dark Matter (Phase II) - JNZ 110809A (SPAdes) (version 3) ...
CTCCGGATAAAACATCGTTATATACCTTTTCGTAGAGTATTTCCTTACTGAAAATATCGTTAAGGAATGCGTAATCTCCGCTAGTTAACCCTAATCCGAACTTGCCAATAGTGTAGAGGGTTGCCATCTCTTTATCATAAAGGTCTTTAGCAGCCCAACCCCTAATGGGTCCAATACCCCTACGTTCATAGCCTTCCTTTAAAAGTGAGATTACCGTGCTTCTATCGTTTACCTTCTCCGCTAACACTTTTCCAAGTACTTCGTTACATGCCTCCACGTGTCTCTTATAGGCTGTAGCTGGCACCTTTAACACCTAAAGGACAATCTTTCATTAAGTAATTGGAGGCTAAGAATATATCAGCCTTACTAGGAGTTAGAAAAGGAGTGTTCGTTGTTAAAAGCACTATACGTTCTCTAAATACGTTAAGATTGTTTAACGCGTAGCATGCGTTTATAAGGCTTGGCAAATCTTATAAACCTCTAAGTTTCCCCTACGGCATGCAGGCAACTAATTGAGCGATGGTCACCGTTGGGCCACGACTACGTTCCATGGAGAAGCGTTAAAAGGTGGATGTGCCTTCACTGTGGTAACTGTTGCCGTAACTTTATCGTTAACTTAACGCTCGGTGAAGCCTACTATCTATCACGGGTTTACGGCATACCGATTATTCAGAAGGATGGTAGGTTTTACCTTCCAGCTAGGCCTGATGGCTCCTGCGTCTTCCTCTATAAGAGGGGCGACTTATATTATTGTTCAATATACTTTGAACGCCCGAAGGTTTGTAGGCTTTACCCGTTACATATCTCAAGGTTTGATGAGGGGAGGGGGGCTGGCGCCGACTATATTAATGGTGAAAAGTATTACGTATACATAGATAGGGCGTGTAAGGGTGTAGGGGTAGGTCCAAGCATTTTAAACCTCATAAAGGTTGGGTTTAAAATATGGAAGGGGGATAAGGCCTCCTAGAGGGCTTAAGCTGGGGAGGGGCATGGATGAGGTTAAGCTTGTTAAGAGGAACGAAGTAGACCTTTACACCCTTTTAACTACTATTTTAAACCAGCCGGGGATTGAGGAGTGCGGCGCTATAGTTACGTTCACCGGTATAGTTCGAGGGGTTGGACATGACAACTCTAAGGTATTAGAGTTACAATACGAGGCTGATGAGGAAAACGCGGTTAACGTCTTAAAGAGTATTAGAAGGAAAATCCTTGAGGAGAACCCTGGGGTTAAGCAGCTTCTTATATATCACGTGGTGGACAACCTTAAGCCCAAGGATAAGATCCTCTTCATACTAGCTGCTGGTCGAGGACGTCGCGACGCGTTTAAGGCTGTTGAAGATGCACTTGAAGCCGTTAAAACCAAGGTACCCATATGGAAGAAGGAGCTAACCGAGAAAGGGGCTTATTGGGTTAAGGGGTGAAACTTGCGCTGAACCATTAAAGAGACGCAAGAGTAGGATGGCCGTGGAACGTAGTTACTTAAATGTTTCTACTAGAAACGTAAGGTTACATAACCAGTACTTCTACTGGGGTTTTCGGATGTAAAACGGTGTTTACAACGGTCCATCAGTCTTACTAATACTTTTTACGCTTGTTAATGTTTTTAACGATTCCTTTCAAGTCTTTTATTGTTTAGCTTTAATTTATATGTATGGTTTCTAAGCTCGTTAGAGCTTGCTTGGTTCGAGTTTTATAGGTATTTTACCCTTAGTTAAGCCGTACGGCGATTACAACTCTTCCACGTGTATGGTTGAAGCATTAATAGATTATTACCTTGGTTTATCCTATAGGCCCGCTTCATCTAAGTATAGCTTCTCCATCCGGGAATCGTGGGCCCTCTGGGCCATTACGCCCGCGAAGTTCGCTACCATGTTGAAGGCCTACAGCGCGTACGTCATCACGGCCACGGGGTTGCTTGCGGACTTGATCTTCGGTAGGTGCTTCCTAACGCTCCGCTACTAACCGTTCACGGTTGAAGAAGACTGTAAGCGATGGCTACGTCACGGCGGTTCACCTATCCTCATCAAGTTCTCCTTAAGACTCATCGTTTCAGCGGTAGAATCAAACCTGAAACCTTGGAGGCTAAGGTGCTTCAAGACGCTGATAGGCTAGACGCGATAGGGGCTATCGGCGTAGCTAGAGCGTTCGCTTACGGAGACGTTAGAAGGATACCTATGTACGATTTAAGCGTTTAAACAATTTTTATGCCCGCTTAAAGCATGCCTTAAAGGGAGGGAAACGGGCTAGTGGTAAGCTAGTTTAAAACTTCATCCTAATGGTCTTCAATAGTACCGCCAACGTCGTTATGATGCTAATTTAATATGGTAGCCCGGGGCGGATTCGAACCGCCGTCGTCGGGGCTTACTCCGGCTATTAGAGCCGTCAAAGCCCGACATGCTTAGTCCTTAAGGATTTGACCGCTACACCACCGGGCTTTCGGTCTCCCACATTACACCGGGATATTTTAACCTTTTTACAGGCCCTTCTTTAAGTTGAGCTTAAATCTGAATATATAGCTGTATAAATTGGCTCCATTAATCTGCATAGTCCAAAAAATTTATAAATAATTTTGAGAAAACTAAAACTGGGTATTTATGGAGACTAGGAAGGTTCAGTTGGTTGGCGGGGCTACTTTTACTGTTTCACTTCCTAGGGCCTGGGCTGATAAGGCGGGTCTTAAACCTAGTAGCCAAGTGTACTTGCTCGAGCAAAACGATGGATCGCTTATCATCTACCCTAAGTACGTCCCGTTGGAAAAGCGGGAAATAACCATAGTTACCTCCCCTGACGAGGGCGGTACCCTTCTAGCTCGTAAGATCATCGCTGCCTATCTAGACGGCTACAATAACCTCAAGGTTAAGTCTAGGGGGAGGTTAACCTACGATCAGCTTAAGGAGGTCGAAGACTTCGTTAAGCGGATGAGCGGGCTTGAAGTCGTCGAGGAGACACCTGAGTTCATAAGTATTAATGCGCTCGTTAGCGCTACGGATTTCCCTGTTGAGCGCGGATTTCAGCGGGCACACTTAATAACCTCGTTAATGTACCAGGAGGCCATGAACGCTTTAAAGAGTAATGACATCGAGCTCGCTAAAAGCGTTATACTTAGGGATGGTGACGTGGATAGAATCTACTTCCTAGTTGCTAGGCAATTAAGGGCCGCTGTATCAAACCCGAGCTTATCTAAAGCTTTAGGGCTTGATACGCTGGACGCTATAGACTACTTAACGGCTATAAAGAGGGTGGAGGATACGGCTGATAGCATTGAGAACGTAGCTAAAATGGTTGAAAGCCTCTACGTAAATAAGATATCGATACCTCAGTCATTACTCGATGAGGTAGTTACGATAGGTAGTGAATCCTTTAAATCCTATGATGCTGGTGTTAAATCCTTCCTCTCAAAGGATCCCCTTCTAGCTGAACGAGCGTTAAGCGGTAGAGGTGAAGTGGAAAAAATGCGTTGCGAGCTAGAAGGTAAGCTTGCAGCTCAAAAACAGCTACTAGTACTCCACTTAGGGGTTATACTAATAAACCTTAGGAACGTGGCCTACTTCGGCGGCGACATCGCTGAAGCAGCCATTAACAGGTCTGTTAGAGCTAAGGAGGTTAAATAGCGTTAAAAAGCGCCGCCTAAAAACTTTTAAGCGTAAAGCTTCACCTGAAGGAGCCTACGATTAAAGCACTATACGGGTAACTTTTTAAGCTAATAGCTTAACTTATGCCTTATATAAGGCCTTTAAGGCTTACTTGAGGTATATTTCCGTGAACGTTACAGCTGAATATAGCTTAAACTGGAGGGATCTTGAGCGTAAATGGCAGAGGAAGTGGAGTGAGGCTAAAGTCTTTGAAAGCGACCCGGAAACGGGGAGGAAGAAGTACTTCATTACGGTGGCGTACCCCTACCCGAATAGCCCTCAACACGTAGGGCATGGTAGGACGTACACGCTAGCCGACGTACACGCTAGATATATGAGGATGCGGGGTTATAACGTACTATTCCCTATGGCCTTCCATTATACCGGTACGCCCATACTGGCTATGTCTAAGCGGTTAGCGGCTGGAGATAAGGATCTAATTGAAGTCTTTAAGGGGATTTATAAGGTACCCGATGCGGAGTTGAAGGAGTTCACGGAGCCCATTAAGATAGCTCGCTACTTCCATGAGGAGATCAAAGCCGGAATGAAGGAGATGGGATACTCTATTGACTGGCGTCGGGAATTTACCACTATAGATCCTCCTTACAGCAAGTTCATCGAATGGCAGTTTGAAAAATTAAGGGAGAAAGGTTATATAACGCGTGGAACCCACCCAGTTGGCTGGTGTCCTAGTTGCGGTAACCCTGTAGGCCAGCATGATACGAAGGATGACGTTGAGCCGGAGGTAGGCGAGTTCGTTATCATAAAGTTCAGGATTGATAACCGCGTTCTACCAGCTGCTACTTTAAGGCCTGAAACGGTTTTTGGTGTTACGAACCTATGGCTTAAGCCGAACTCTGAGTACGTGGTCGTTGAAGTTGACGGGGAGGAATGGATTGTTAGCGAGGAATGTTCTAAGAAGTTAAGCCTTCAAGGTAGGAAGGTTAACGTTAAGGCGAGGGTATTAAGCCGAGAGTTATTTGGAAAGCACGCTTTAAACCCTGTTACCAATACGCTGATACCCATACTGCCAGGGGATTTCGTAGACCTTAAAAACGCTACGGGCGTAGTTATGTCTGTTCCGGCTCACGCTCCCTACGACTACGTAGCCCTCGAGGAGTTAAAGGCTAGGGTTGAAGGGTTAAAGGATGAGTATAAGCTTAACGTTGAGGAGGTTAAAGCGTTAAAGCCCATACCGATAATAAGCGTACCGGGCTACTCGCTGATACCAGCGGCCGACGTAGTTAACCGTATGGGTATAAAGGGGCAGGAGGACGTAAAGCTTGAGGATGCTACTAGGGAGGTTTATAGACGTGAGTTTCATGAGGGTGTAATGAGGGATAACACGGGCAAGATTGCTGGTTTACCGGTTTCTAAGGCGAAGAAGGTCGTAGTCGATATGCTGCTATCGATGGGTGTTGGTAGCTCTATGTTTGAGCTGTTAAATAGGCCTGTCTACTGTCGTTGTGGGGCTGAATGCGTAGTTAAGATATTTGAGGATCAATGGTTCATTAACTACGGCGATGAAGAATGGAAACGTTTAGCCGGTAAGTGTGTTGACCAAATGTCAATAATACCCGAGGAGTTACGGGAGGAGTTACGCTACGTAATCAGCTGGTTGAAGGAGCGTGCATGCGCTAGGAGGTTCGGCCTCGGAACTAAGCTTCCCTGGGACCCTGAATGGATTATTGAAAGCTTATCGGACTCCGTAATCTACATGGCTTATTACACTATAGCTAAGGTGATTAACGAGTACGGTATTAGAGGTGATCAGCTAACTAACTCCCTCTTTGACTACGTATTCCTAGGCGTTGGAGACCCCAGTGCCGTTTCGAGGGAGACGGGGTTAAGCGTAGACGTAATTAATGAGATGCGTAACCAGTTTACCTACTACTACCCGTTGGATAGTAGGCATTCTGGTAGGGATCTGTTATGGAACCACTTAGCCTTCATGATTTTCAACCACGTAGCCATCTTCAACCAGGACCTATGGCCAAAGGAGATAGTGATGAATGGAAGCGTGTTAATGGAGGGGAAGAAGATGTCGAAGTCTCTTGGGAACATCATACCGTTGAGGGACGCTATAAGGAGCTTCGGGGCTGACGCTTTAAGGCTCTCCCTACTTATGTCGGCTGAGTTGCTTCAGGACGTTGACTTCAGCGGTAACCTGGCTAAATCCATGGATGAGCTGCTTAAACGCTTCTACGGCTTCGCCTTAAGGGTTTTGGAGCTTAAGAAGGCCGCTAACGCTGAAGCCGAGTCTACATTAGCCGATCGATGGATGCTAAGTAGGTTGCAGAGGCATATTAAAGCGGCTACCGAGGCCATGGATAAGGTGAGGGTTAGGGAGGCGGCACACGTAGTATTGAAGGATATAGACAGGGACGTTCAATGGTACTTGAAGCTGGTCGCGCATGAAATGGGGAGCGAAAAGCGGAAGGCGGCGATAGCCTCGGTCTTAATGGAAGTACTCGATGCCCAGACTAGGATGGCTTCACCCTTCGTTCCACACTTATGTGAGGAGATATGGGAAATGATGGGGCGCGGAGGCTTCGTTTCCACGGCTGAATGGCCTAAGTACGATGAGGGTAAGCTAGACTATGAAGCTGAGGAGGTAATGGACTATGTAGCCTCCTTAATTGAGGATACCATCGGAATCTTGAAAGCGACCAATATAAGGCAGAGTAAAATATTCTACTACGTTGCAGCGCCATGGAAGGTTGATACGTACCTAGAGATGCTGAGGAGTGTAAGCGGTAGAACTCATCCTAGCCTAATGGTTAAGGAGTACGTAGGAAGGTTGAAAGGTAGGGTTGAAGGTAGGGATGTCGCTAGCTTCGTGCAGAGGGCTACTAAGGAGTTAACGGAGACCCATCCTAACATTAGGGAGCGGAGGAAGGTTATAGGAGCCTTAGACGAGAAGCAGGTTATAAGTATGGTTAAACCCTTCCTAGTCCAGGAGCTTAAAGCTGAGGTATACGTTTACCGGGAGGATGAAGAGAAGTACGACCCGAAGGGTAAAGCTAAGCTAGCCTTACCCTATAGGCCAGCCATCTACATTGAATAAAAGCCTTAAACAAGCTTTAATAGTACTTCCTTTAAATCCTTTAGAAATGCCTCAACATGCCTCCTTTTAACGTGCGGCATAACCACGATCCTTATGTAGTTTGAAGCAGCTGATAACGCCCATCCCCTAGACCTTAAGGCCGCGGCCACCCTACTAGCTTCTACTCCTTGAAAACTTATACCGACTACGTTCATTACTGGCTTCACTACTAGTTTAACTCTGGGGATTGTTGATAGGTTATCCGCTAATAGGTTCGTTAGCTTCATACACCTCGCAACGATCTTTCTAAACCCTTCACGTCCAAGCGCCTTAAAGATAGCCCAGGCCGCGATAACTGGGGCGGCTGGCCGTGTTCCGGTTACGGTAAACTGGTAGGCGTTACCGCCGCTTAAGTAGGGGACGTTGAAGGTTATCGGCTTAACTAAGTCCTTACCGCGGAATAGTATACCACCGGCTGGGATAGGGGTTAACCCCATTTTATGTGGATCTACGGTTATCGATTTAACGCCTTTAAGCCTAAAGTCGAAGCTTGGAGCCTTATAGCCAAGCTCTGCTAGGAATGGTAGAACCAAGCCTCCGAAGGCGGCATCCACGTGAAGCCATAAATGCTCCTCGAGGGCTATCTCTGAAAGCTCCTCTATTGGATCTACTACGCCTAGGCTTGTAGTCCCAGCTATACCGATTAAAGCGGCTGTACGATTACTTACGGCGCGTTTAACCTTTTGAACGTTTACTTGGAAGCTGGCTGTTAAAGGCGCCTTAATCAACTTTAAACCGAGTAGGTTAGCAGCTTTATCGATGGATATGTGGGCTGAGGCCGGAGCTATAACCTCAGACCCTTTAGAGTGGTTACGGGCAGCCCATAGGGCTAGTAGGTTTGCTTCACTACCGCCTGATACTATGGCTCCGAAGGCTTCAGGGTTTGAAAGTAGGCGTCCAAGCATCCTTACTACTTCGCCCTCTATAGCTACGGACCCCTTAAAAAGCCCTGGATCCCCTAAGTTCTTATCTAAGGAATAGGTGTAAACCCTCCTAGCTAGGCTATGGGGCTTAGTGCACATGGATCCTAGGATTAAGCCTGATTCGTAGGTTAAATCCTCGGCGAGCTTAGCCTTAAGCTCGCTCCAAACCTTATCCACTGGTAATCCTTTCTCCTCCACGACGTTATACCTCCGATTTGGGGAGGTCGATTAGCTCTTTAGAGCTTGAAAGTTTGGAGAGACGCGCGTTTATGTATGCGAGTACGTCGTTTAAGTTACGCTTATTATCAAACGAGTTAACGATACGTTTTAAGCTCTCGTACCCTTCACCTTTAAGGGTTAATACCTCCTTTACCAGTAGCGGTATGGCGCGAACTACGTTATCCGTTATGGTTACCGTGGCCCACTGGGAGGTACGCGATAAAGGGTTTAAGTCTATGGCTATCACGGTCTTACCCATCCTTACTAAAGCCATGGTCCTATCACCGTCCTCCAAGGGCACCAATACGAGGTCGGCAATTAGTATGCCTTCAGGGTCTACGCGTCGACGCTCACTCATAAGCTCGGATATTACTGCTGAAGCCCTATCTCCAACGCCGAGTACTTCGCTCGCTCCAGCCTCCTTAAGCGTCCGTTCGATAAGCTCCTCCCTGACCCTAGACCTATAGAATAGGTTAACTTCGAGTTTAGCGTTAGTCGCCTTAGAAAGCTCAACTAGTTCTTTAGCTACTAGGGCCGCTGCGTTACCATTAACGGATATAACTGGACGTTTAGCCATGAGCATGTAGGCGGCGGCAGCCCTTATAGCTTTCCTCGCGGGTTCAATGGTTTGTTCACCTATTAAGTAGTCGAAGGCCTCCCCTCTTCCATGGGCTATTAAACCGGAGGCAGCTACAACCCCCCTTCTAAACGATGATATTAATCGTTCCCTAATCCTTAACGATTCAGCCCTAGGATGCGTAGGCGGTATGAGTACTTCCTCGCTCATAGGGTGAGACGGCCCTCCTAACCTTAGACCGGTGGAACTGTTTACCGGTTATCCTTAATTAGGTATGAGCCCATTAAGGCGATTTTTGACGTAAAGAACTTTAGGTTGGGGAAAAGCCTCGTGAGGGGTTTAAGCAGCTTTAAAGCTATTTGAGCTGGCGCTAAGATGAATAGGGCCTTCTTCTTAATGGAAAGCCCTAAGCCTCCTTCGTTTCTAACTAGGTTTACCGCTACTTTAAGGTTTGGCTCCATAAAGCCTACTTCCTCGGCGAAAACGGTTGAAAGCTCGATGAAGTGTTCTATGCTTGGAGACGTGGTAAGCATATTTAAAGCCCAGCGTCCAACCTTATTGATCCTCTCCTTAAATAGGGGGGCTGTTATCATCTCCCGCGTTTCAAAGGAGCCTAAACTCGCACATAGAACTGTTAGATCCTCTTCGACTGGTAGCCTTTCAATTACGCCAACTCCTGGTGCTCCTGGCTTACTTCTAACTTCAAATCCTCCTATAAACTGGGCTGAAACGTCACCGAGCCCGGTCCTATGGAGTACTTCAGCTACGTGGGCTACTTGAGCCGCCTCCACGTCTGAAAGGCCTAGACCTAGGGCTTCGTTTAAAGCTAATGCTGCGCTTAAAGCTCCAGCGCCACTAGCTCCAAAGCCTGATCCTACGGGGATTTCGAAGTGGTGCTTAATAATCGCTCGGTACGGTTTTAAGGCTAGGTTAAGTAGGCGGATGGCTACATGCTCGGTAACCTTAAACCCGTTAAATGCTTTAAAAGGGCCGTTGGCAAAAACCTCTACACGTCTATTAGTGGCTTCTTCTACGTAAACCTCTGTTACTACACCCCTCGATATCGATATTCCAGCCCCCCGTGAACCCATTAATAGGGGATTAGGGTTTTCACAGATTTCAAAGAAACCAGTTATATGGCCGGGGGCGAAGGCTGTAGCGGACCTCATAGCTATCTGCGACCCTTCAACCTGCTTATAGCTAAGTCAAGTAGCTTTTTGGCTATGACCCGTTTACTGGTTAACGGTATGTGGACTACGTTTTTAGCTTCATCAACTATGTAGACCTCGTTAGTTTCGGAGCTAAAACCGCAGCCAGGTTTTGATACGTCGTTTGCTACTATAAGGTTCATTCCAGCCTCCTTCAACTTTGCGTACGCAGATTCGATAAGCGCTTCCTTAGGTAGGTTAAACTCGGCCTTGAACCCTATGAAGAAAGCGGTAGGCGCATACTTTCTAACAATTAAGGATATTTTAGGTTTAGCTACGAGGATTACATGAAGCTCGTTAACGCTTGACGATATCTTGTAGTTAACCGGTTTCTCAAAACCGAAATCTAAAGGTGCGGCGGCTAACACTATTATATCGTAGTTGGAGCCCTTTAATTCTGATACTACCGCGTTTAGCATTTGCTCGGTAGTTACCACTTTAAGGGTTTTAAGGCGTGGATTGTAAACGTTTAAGCCGGGCCCGTGAATCAGGGTGACGTCAGCCCCCCTGCTTAAAGCTTCCTCGGCGATGGCGAGCCCCATTCTACCCGTGCTAGGATTCGTTAAGAAGCGTATAGCGTCTAAGGGCTCCCTTGTAGGTCCTGCTGTAACTAGTACCTTTAACCCGGATAGATCATTGGGCGCTGAAAGCCTCTCAATAACCTTTTTAACTATTATATCGATCTCGGGGAACTTAGCTTTACCTTCCTCCCATCGAGGCTCAATGAACTCTACGCCGATACGCTTAAGCTTCTCAATATTTTCCTGGTTTATGGGGCTTTTATATAGGGAGGAGTGCATTGCTGGAACTATTAAGATGGGGATCCCGGACCCCATAGCCGTTAGGATAACTGTGGTTACGCTGGTATCAGCGATTCCGTGCGCGGCTTTACCTATGGTATTAGCTGTTGAAGGGGCTACTAGAACTAGGTCTGCTTTAAGCTTATGTTCACCTGCTAACGATATATGCTCAGCCTTACCCGTAAGCTCCACCGTAACAGGGTTTCCTGTAGCCCACTCCATTAGGCTTGGGTGTATGAATCGTGTGGCTGTAGCTGTCATTACTACGTGGACGTCAGCTCCATGACGCATTAACTCCCTAGCTAAATCCGGGCATTTAAAAGCCGCCGCGCTTCCAGTAATGCAGATAACTATTTTTAAGCCTTGAAGCTCGGAGCCCTTAGATGCAACTATATCCTTTGAAGGATGCATCTAAATGCTACCGGTGTAAGCCTTATTGAAAAGCTGAAAAACTTTACGTAACTACACTACCAACTAATAGTAAATGTTTGTAGTTTACGTTAAAAGTTTGTAACCAACCATTACGCTCGATTTACGAGGAGGTTTACGGACCATAATGAGGAGTAGGGTGGGTTCGTCTACGTGAAGGTCAACGCTACGAGCTTGACGGCTGGCTTCGGATTGAAAAAGGTGAAAACGGTTCAACGACGCAATCCTTTTCGTTGCAGAAGGTGATGCTGGTTGCGCTTCTTATTTACTTTAAGGTGCTGATCTCCCCCTTGGTTCTATGGCTGCGCTGAAGATATCGTAAAGACTATCATTTAGCTTTACATCTTCCAATGCGGCTACGAACGGTGTTAGGGGGTAGGTGGTTCCAGTTTTACTATAGATTTTAAAGCCGCTGACCTTAAAGCTGCCTCCGCTATCCGTATTGCTTCAAGGCCATCGTTGCCGTCAACCATCGGCTTCCTACCCCTCCTAATGGAGTCCGTGAAGTGCTCCAATTCCAGTTTAAGGGGCTCCATCCAGGTATGGTTTGGGGTAAAGGAGCCTTCACTCCCCTCCACCGTTACACGTTGATCTATATAGTTAAGCGTGATGATGCCCCGGGTGCACGTAACCCTTAACTCACGTACCTTCCTCGGCGTTAACCAGTTGGCTTCTATGAAGGCTGCTTCCCCGGATTTAAAGGTTAATATTAGGTTAGCGTGATCCTCGTAGGTATGGTATAAGCTACCGGTTACAGCGTATACCTCCCTAGGGTTTTCACCTAGTAGGTAGCGGGCTATATCGATATCGTGGATCGCTAAATCCATAACCACGCCTACATCCCCAATGCGCTGAGGCCAGCTTGAAACCCTTCTAGCTGAGATTAGGACGATGCGTCCTACTTTACCGCTATCGATGAGCCCCTTAACCCTACGGACGCCCGGGTTAAAACGTTCCACGTGGCCAGCCATTAGTAAAACCCCTTGATCTTTAGACGCTTTAACCATGATCTCGGCCTCGTTTAAACTAGCCGCCATAGGCTTCTCGACTAGTAGGTGTTTTCCAGCTTTAATGGCTTGAAGGGCTACTTGAGCGTGCGTACTTGATGGTGTGCATATCGTTACTGCTTCAACCTCCTTATCCTTAAGGAGTTCAGCGTTATTCTGATACCACTTAACCCCATACCTTTTAGCCACCATTTTAGCCCTCGTCGCGTCTATATCGGATACGGCCACTAGCTTCGCGCTTTCGATCTCACTTATCACTCTAGCGTGGTTTGCGCCCCAGAAGCCGCATCCGATAACGGCTATACCGACCGCGTCCATTTAGAGCCTCCCAATACCCTTATACGTGAAGCCTTGGTTTTTAGCCTCCTCAGGGCTTATAATGCCCCTAGTATCAACTAAGGCTGCGGGCCTATTTACGAGGGGTGAAAGGAGGCTTAGGTTGATGTTCTTGAACTCCCGATGACCCACCATCACTAAGATGCAATCAGCCCCCCTTACGCATTCCTCTACACTATTAGCTCCCTTTAACCCCGTTAACTCGAAAACCTCATGCGGAGTGAAGTATGGGTCGTAGGCCACTATAAAGGCTTTAGCGTTAATTAAGTGGTCCGCCACCTTAACTGACGGCGAGAAGCGGGCCTCCTTTACGTCCTCCTTGTATGAAATGCCTAGCATAGCTATTTTTGATCCTTGAAGCTCTTTACCGCACTCCCTTAAAGCTTGAATAACTAGTTCAACTACGTGTGACGGCATTGAGTCGTTGACTTCGCGCGCTAAAGATACTATTTTAAGGTTTAACCCTAAACTTTCAGCCCTCCTTATTAGGAAGTAAGGATTTACCGGTATGCAATGCCCGCCTGGGCCAGGGCCAGGGTTATGGAGGTGGCAGTAGGGCTGTGTTGTCGCCGCCTTAAAGGCTTCTACAACGTCTATACCCTCCTTTTCGCAGTAGAGGGCTAACTCGTTAGCTAAGGCTATATTAACGTCGCGGTAAACATTTTCGAAAACCTTAACGGCTTCGGCGGTTTTAATGTTACTCACCCTTACTAAGGGGGCTTTAACTATTAGGCTTAGAAGTACGCATGCTACCTCTAAGCTGAGGGGGTCAATACCAGCTACGATTCTAGGGTAATTGGTTAGATCCCTTAGAACTGATCCAGCGCTAGCTCTTATCGGGCTATAGGCTAGGCCGAAGTCCGATCCAGCCTTTAACCCGGATACCTCTTCAAGGATCCTTTTAACTACGCCCTCGGTGGTTCCAGGGGCTACGGTGCTTTCAAAGAGTACGAAGAAACCTTTACGTATGCCCCTTCCAAGCTTTAAGCAGGCGTCTTCAACCGCTGAATAATCCGGACGGTTAAAGACATCGATTAACGTTGGAACCGTTATAATGGCTACACCGCTTTCAAGGGTTGCTTGAAGCGTATCGACCGTAGCCTTAAACCTTCCAAGCTTAACGTGTTTACTTAGTAATTCGTTAACGCCGGGCTCGAAGATATGGCTTATACCCGAGTTTAGTAGGGATGCTACTTTAGGCTCCTTAACCACTCCAATCACCTTAACCCCGGCTTCGGCTAGTAGTAGCGCGGTTGGTAATCCCATCCAGCCGCAGCCGATTGCCGCTACTGGAATTTCGCCACTCCTTAGCGAGGCCGCTAGTTCTGTTGATGGTAGCGTAAGGGGCGCCTTCATAAGTACCACTTTTACTATAAACCTAGTTTACAGTAAAACTTATACTTTACTGACCGTAAACTTTATCGGGGCTCGGCTTGGAGTCTTTAAGGAAGCTTAAAGCGTTAGGCTTAACTGAGTATGAGGCTAAGGTTTACCTGCAGCTCGTGATTAAGGGCGAGTTGGACGCTTACGAGTTAAGTAAAGCCTCAGAGGTACCCCTACCTAGGGTTTACCAGGTTTTAGAGGAACTTAAGAAGAAGGGGTTTGTAAGGGAGGCCTTAGGGAGGCCTAAAAGGTTTGACGCGGTACCTCCTCTTAACGCTGTAGATAACCTTAAGCGGTACGTGGAGGAAGGGTTGAAGGCCGAGTTAAATAGGATTAGCGAGGTTGGACGCGAAGTCCAATCAATCCTTGACCCCTACTATTGGAGTAGGAGGTTAAGGTTAAAGCCTGAGGCCCTGCTTGAGTCTCTACCCGACCTATTAGCTATGGAGGAGGAAACTAGAAGGTTGATAGAGGAGGCGAAACGTGAAATCCGTATTTTAACGGCGCTTTTTACGTGGTTTCCAAAGGTCAAGGAGCACCTTAAGACTGCTTTACGGCGCGGCGTAAACGTTAAGGTTTTAATGCAAGTAGAGGCCGGGCGCGAAGTAGCTAAGGAGGCCGTATCGTTAGGGATTGAGGTACGCGACGCAATGGACCCTTGGTACCCGGTTCGCGGCACGATGGCTGATAGGGAGGGGCTTGTCTTCTTAATATGGGAAGCTGAGGAGAAAAATAGGCTTTGGCATCCAGTGGCTTATAAACCCCATAAAACTCGGAACCCCGGCTTAATACGCGTCTTTTCAGACGTATTCGAGAGGTTATGGATGGGTTCGAGGCCCTTAAATGGTGGTGGGTAGTTTGTTGAATGTGTGGATTGATATTTTAACCCCGAAACAAGTGCTTTTTTTCAGCAGGCTTATTAAGGGGCTTGAAGATCGGGGTTGCGAAGTACTTAAGACCGCGAGAAGGTACGCTGAGCTTAATGAGGTAATGAAGCTTAAGGGTGTAGATGCTCTTTGTGTTGGTAAGTACGGAGGGCCAACGCTTAAAGGTAAGCTTACCGCAAGCTTAACCAGAGCTTTAAAGCTGGTCGATGTAGTTAAGCGTTGGAAGGTAGATTTAGCCGTTTCCTTTTCGTCACCTGAGGCTTCACGGGTGGCCTTCGGGCTTGGAAAGCCGCATTACTGCTTTAACGATAGCCCCCACGCTGAAGCGGTAGCGAAGCTTTCAATCCCGCTTTCAACGAAGCTTTTTACGCCTAAAGCGGTACCTGTTAGTAAATGGGTTAGGTTCGGGATTAAGCGTAAAGCCATCGTCCAGTATAACGCCATTGACCCCGTGGCTTGGCTATTAAACTTTACACCTAACCCTCAAGTACTAACCGAGCACAGCTTAACTAGGAAGAGGATGATCATCGTGGCTAGGGTTGAAGAGTCGTACGCGGCGTACCTCCTAAACAGGGTTAGTAGGACTAAAAGCATAATACTACCGGTAATACAGGAGGTTGCAGCTAGATATGAAGATGCCCAGTTAGTTGTGGTTCCACGTTACCCTGAGCAACGCCGCCTCTTAAAGAACGCTTTGAATGGTAAAGTCTTAGTAACGGAGAAAGCCATAGATACGACTAGCCTCCTCTATTACGCGGATCTCTTCGTGGGTGCTGGCGGTACAATGACTTGGGAGGCGTCGTTACTAGGCGTTCCAACGGTATCGTGCCATCCATCTAAGGCTTTAGATGTAGAGCGCTACTTGGCTGAGAAAGGTTTACTTTACATGGCTAAAAGCCTTGATGACGCCATCAATCTTACCCTACGTATAGTGGAGGAGTTGAATTATTACAAGGAACTTCATAGGAAATTAGCGGCCGAAGCTTTAAGGAGTATGGACGACCCCGTAGAGGTAGCTTTAAAAGTGATGGAGCGAGACTTTAAGTTAAAAGCATAATGCTAACGAACGTTTAACGATTAATTTAGGCGTACGACCTCTTACAGTAGATCTTAATCATATGGTTCCATAGGTATAACCACGCCGAGGCTAAAAGCATTGAGATGAAAAGCTTAATGAGGGCTAGGTAGAAGGAGGAAAATGGTAGTTCAAGGGGGGCTACGAGCTTCTCTATAGCCACGAATAGAAGGAGCATTAACCCCCATACGATCAGCATTATCGCGGCAATGGAAATAATGCGCTTAATAAGCTACACTCTCCTAGATTTTAACCGTCATTAAGATGGCGGTTAAAACAGCTAATACGGCTGCAACACCGGATAACTGTAAATGCGCTTTTACTAGCTCCTTCTCGGTAAGAGGGCCTTTAAGTAGTATTATTCTGGCTAACGTTAATGGGGCCTTCGGATCATTGTTAGCAGCTATCCTACCATCCGGTAGGAGGAGGGTAGGCCTCACCTTTAACATACGTCGCTCAACTAAACCACCAATACTGGTTAAGCTGTGAAAAGCGTTCATTATATGGGGGAATAGCGTTACTACTGCTACCACTTCAAGACCTCCTATTATCGCTATAGCACCTATGGCTGCTCCAACCGCTAAGCTTCCGGTATCCCCAGAGAAAACTCTAGCTGGAAACCTGTTGTAATAGTAGTAAGCTAGTAAAGGGCCTATGAGGACGGCGGACATAGAGGCTGCTTCCGGCTTACCCGTAATTATTGATGCTGCGAGTAGAGCTAACGACGCCGCTAGGCAGGTCCCCGGCATGACGCCGTTAAAGGTATCCATCATGTTAACGGCGTTAGCTGGAACAGCTATGGCGAAAGGTAGTAATACCCAGTATATAATCGTTAAACGTAACCTTCCTACCATCGGTAGTTGAGGCCTCCCTAAGCTTATTGACGATGGGAAAAGGAGGTAAGCTATAACGATAGGTATGAAGCAGGCCACCGTTAAAGCCGTTTTCAGCTTCGCAGGTAGTACGCGTAAATAATCAATAGTCCCGATTAACCCAGCTACTAGTACCGTAGCTAGGAGGACGGCTAGTTGCACTATTATGGAGTGGTTAAGCATCATCATGACGAATACTGAACACGCTATCCCGGCTATTATTGCTAACCCTCCCATCTCGGGGATTAACGGTTTTTCAAGCTTATGGACGTCTACGCCAACTATATTTCGCCTTTTAAACGCCCGGATAAGGTGGGGGGTAAGGGTTAATGTAACCATAAAGCCGGTGATAATCGAAATCGTTATGCTTAACCAGAACAATTCCGCTCGCTCTTCCTCATGCTTTATGTACTCCACGTAGTAAACCTAGCTTTTAAAACTTAGTTTTTGCTTCACCATGAAAAGTTTTCAAGGCTCTTATAATCATTCCGACAGCCATCAGCCTAATAGAGGGAAGGTAATTAGGAGGGATCTGTTAACTCGTAACGGATGAGTTTATAGCTTACTCCGATAAGTTTTAGAGGGAAGCCCCGTAGGGGTGGGGAGGGTGAATTTACTTTTTACGTTTGGCTTAGCCTTAGTATTCATCGGGGTGGCGTTAGCGTTCATAGCTGTACTTCTCCTCGCCTTAAGGGGTAGCGGGAAGGTTAGTGGTGGAGGTGTTATACTGTTAGGTCCTTTCCCGATAGTGTTTGGGTCCGACGTAAAGGCTTTAAAGGCGGTTATAGCTTTAACGTTAATCCTCATGGCTTTAGCCGTACTATTTACGTTGGAGGTGTTTAGATGGTAAGCTTAAGCCATACTTGTGAGGTTTGCGATAAGGGGTTTGCTAGGTTTGTTTGTAGTGGATGTGGGCGTAAAGTATGTATTAACTGCTTTGATGAGGCCGGGTGGCTTTGCGTTAAATGCGTTGAGAGAAAGGAGGTAATACGCCCCGTTCAAGGCCTTAAGGCGCCCGGTTTGCCTTCAATTAAGCCGTTAATCCTTTTCATTTCAGCCTTTATAATCATCTTGATCGGGATGCTACTACTAGCAGCATCCAGCTTGATAGTAGGTACTGGAACGTTTAGTGGTGGAGGCGTTATCTTCATAGGCCCTATACCTATCGTTATAGGTACTGGGCCCTATGGGCTTGAATTAATGTTGATAAGCGTTGGAGTAGCTATCACGATGGCGGTTTTAGCCGTTTTAATGGCTCGTGGATGGGGATGATTTCTAAGGGCCGGGTTAACGCGCGTATCGGGTTAAGCGTTGAAGAGGCCCTCCAGATTATTAAGGAGGCCCTAGCTAAGAGGCAGCTCCTAATTATAGTTGGTGAGTGTGAAGTAACCTATGAGGGGAGGGCTTCATCAAAGCTTGGTTTGGGTGGTAGACTCATCGTAGTGAAGAAGGATGGAGCGGTTCTAATCCATAGAGCGGCCGGTTACGAGCCCATTAACTGGATGCCTCCGGGCTCCATTATTTCCGTCGATACGAGTAACGGCAAGCTTAGGTTGAGGGTCGTTAAGCGTAAACCCTACGAAGTACTTACCGTGTTCTTTACTATGGTGGATATGGCGGCCGCGTTAAACATAGTCGATAAAGCTGAGTTTACGCTTTACGCGACGGAGAAGGACATGAAGGAGGCAGTATTAGCGTACCCGGATCTCATAGAGGAGGGGTTTAAACCTATCTTGCTAGAGGTACCTCTAGATAAGGTTCAAGGATTCGTAGACGTAGTAGGTGAAGATGCGCAGGGAAACCTGGTAGTTGTTGAAGTCAAAAAGGATGCAGCCTCCAAGGAGGCGGTTTTACAGTTAAAACGGTACATTGAAGCCATTAAGGCTAGAAGCAACCGTAAAGTTCGAGGTATAATAGCTGCCCCAAGGCTTGCACGTGAAGCACAGCAGCTAATGGAGGTTTTAGGCTACGAGTTTAAAGGGTTAAAGCCTAAAACTTGTGCTGAACTATTAAGGAGGCGGAAGGTTAAAGGGATTTACGATTACGTTTAAAGCCATACGCTTGATGGCTACGATGCCGTTACCGAATCACGAACGTTAACTGAGCATCCTTCTCATCCACCACCATAATGTTATACGCAGTACGTTCACTTAAGTCTTCGATGTAAACGCTACGTAAATACCTAATGAGGCTTAATCGTCGTACGGTAACGGCAAGATTGTGGCGATAGTATCGAAGATAGCTGAAGATTTACTGTTTCTACTAGAGACTACGGTGGAAATGCTGGTTTTGAACCTAACCTATACTTCTAGTGAAGACCGCGTTAGAGGTAATGCTTGGGGATAATGTACGTCGTGGCGGCTTAATTCTATTTGGAAGGGTTAGGGACAATTCAATCAGCGATTTCGGAGCGGTATTTTACGCGTTTAGCTATGAGGGCTGCGACTACTCCGGCTGCTATACCTCCATCAATATTGACTACGGCTATTCCGAGGCTACAGGATTGAAGCATGGATGCAAGCGCGCCTATACCCCTCCCTCCAAACCCGTAGCCTGTTGAGGTTGGGACGCCTATCACTGGAACGTCCACTAGACTGGCTACTACCGTGGGTAGGGCTCCTTCCCTTCCAGCTATAACCACGAAGACGTCTACATCCTTCTCGATCATGCTTTTAATCGGCTCCTTAAGCCTATGGAGGCCGGCTACACCTACGTCGTACGCGGTGTATACTTCGCAGCCCATCTCCTCCGCCACTATACGTGCTTCCTCAGCAACTGGAACATCAGCTGTTCCAGCCGTTAATATCCCGATTTTTCCGGCGGGTTTAGGTTTTGGTATACCCGGCTTTTTAACTACGCATACTCGAGCTAGCTCGCTAACTTGAAGTTCAAAGCTATTCGATAACCGCTTTACTAGCGATTTAAGCTGACGCTTTGACAGCCTGCTTACGATGGCCCTTCCGGATCTTTTAACCATGGAGGTTACTATGTTTAAAAGGTCCTCCACCCTCTTACCCTCGGCTAAAATAACTTCCGGTACCTCCTTTCTAACCTCCCGCTTAACGTCCAGCCTAGCTACGTTTAACACCTTCTCAACGGTCGACATCTTTAAAAGGGCTTCAGCCTGCTTAATTGAAAGCTCCCCGTTCACTAGTTTACGGATGATCTCGCGAAGCGACATTTACAGCCCCACACTATAAAAGATTAAACAGATGGAGCTTTCTATAGTTTAAGTCTACCGGCTAGGGTTGATCCATGGTTAAAGTGTTGATTGTAGATGCTGAACTATCAGGCATATCGGGGGATGGGTTCGTAGGCGCATTGATAGATGCTGGGGCTGAAGCCTACGGGGTGGTTAAGGTGGCTAACGCTATTAGAAGCCTTGTACCGGCCTGCGGGGATATACGGGTCGAGGTTGAAGACGTATTGAAGAAAGACGTTAGGGCTAAGAGGGTTAAGGTGAACGTACAGCGGGACGTTAAGGTTGAAAGTCCCCAAATGCTTAAGGAGCTTATCGTGAAAACCATGGAGAAGCTGAATAGTTCGAAGGAAGCATTTAACTACGCTTTAAGGGTTACTGACCTCCTAATCGGTAGTGAGGCTAAAATCCACGGGACCGGGGATTTGAAGCTTCATGAGCTCGGCTCACTAGATACCGTTATCGATATAACCGCCGCTGCTTTAGCCCTAGACTGTTTAAGAGTGTTTAATCAAACTAGGGTTTACGTACTTCCAGTAGCGGTAGGCGGAGGCTTCGTAGAGTTGGGTGGAGGCCGTTTTAAGGTGCCTGCACCAGCTACCTTAGAGATACTTAAGGCTTGCGGGATACCTTTCTTTGGAGGGCCGTTAAACGTCGAGTTAACAACCCCTACTGGCGCCGCTTTACTAGGTGGGTTAAATCCTCAACCTGTTCGCTTCTACCCGTTAATGAAGCCTCTTAGCGTAGGCTACGGAGCTGGCGCTAAGGACTTGGATGAACAACCTAACGTTGTACGGGTTGTACTTGGAGAGGTGGATGAGGGGTTGAAAGGTGAAAGCCTATGCGTTATTGAAACCCACGTTGATGATGTTAACGGCGAAAGCCTAGGATACACTGTAAGGCGGCTTTTAGCCGAAGGGGCTAAGGATGCCTATATAATTCCAACCTTGGCCAAGAAGGGGAGGCCTGGACACGTTGTTAAGGTGGTATCAAGCCCTTCGGACGCTGCGAAGCTGGCTAAGGTGTTAATGGAGGAAACGGGAACCCTCGGAGTTAGGGTACTCCCACTTAGTAGGTTGTTTTTAAGGAGGGAGCTAAAACGCGTCAAACTGGAGCTTCAAGGATGGAGCGGCGAGGTAACCTTTAAGGTGGTACGAGGGGCTAATGGTGAGGTTTTAAGGATTAAACCTGAGGTTGAAGACTTGGAGCGTATCGCTAAAACACTTCGTAAACCTTTAAGGCTGATAGCTAAGGAGGTTGAAAAGGCCATACTTGAAAAGTTAAAACAATAGTAGACAAAATGGTTAAAGGGGTATTAAGCATACCCATACATCAGGTGGAAAAGGCTGGGGGAAGGTCTTAAACATGAAGCCTCTTTAAACGTGAGTTAAGTTGACGTTATGCTCTAAGCGTAGGGCTTGGGAAATTATGGTGAGTGATGGCGTATTGGAGATCGAGGATTAATCTAACCGTATTGGCCTCTAATGCCTTTAAAGGGAGGCGTTGAACGTTTAGTGGTGGTTAGCTTGAGCCGGGAGGATAGAACCTATAGGAAGTTGAAGGGCGTTCGAAGCGAGATTAAGAAGCAGATAAGGGTTATCAGGAGAACCTTAAGCGAAAATAGGCTAAACGAGTTAGGAAGGCTTGAGGAGCAGTTAAATGGTTTAACGAAGGCTAAGACGCGGCTTCGAAAGGAGTTTGAAAAACTGACTGGTACTAGGGGGCCCTACTCCTCTTAGATGGGGCTTGAACCGTTAACAATTTTTTGAGGCCTCTAAGTATAGTTCTAGGTAGGATTTCGTGGTTGCCTCGTTGAGGGGGAGTTCCAATCTACGGATGGCTTCTAATAGTAGTTCTTCAGCCTTCGCTACGTCTTCTACGGATTGAGCCTTAGTTTCTAGCTCTACGTAGGAGCCTAAGCCTTTAACTTCGTCGGCGTAAACGATTAAATCATGAAGATTATATGTTCTTCTCTTCTTCTTAATGGTGGCTAGCTCTACGAAGCCTAAAGCTTTTAGTATTTCACGTATTCCATCGAAGTTTGAAACCTCCACTTCAAGCTCGGTCCTTGCTTTAGACCTTAAACTTAGCTTTGGGCCTTTATACGTTAACATTACTTTTCCATCCGCCTTCCTTAAACGGAGGGCTTCATCGGTGGTTTTAAAGCTACGCTCCGGATGGTTGAAGTAAGTATCGACTTGTTCCTCCTCATATAGGAGGACGCCGCCTAAATCCCTTATCCTCTGCGTTATGATGTTTAGGTCGCTTACCTTAACCTTAATCTCCGCTTCAACCTGCAAGTTGATCACGCTAATTTATAGGGTTATCAGCTGAGTTTATCTTTAATGTCTATAAGGGAGAAGCGCCGGGTTCTACGCTCGTATGATGCTACTGCTAAGGGTTACTGGAGGCTTTATGGTGAAGAACAGCTTCTTAAGTATAAAGTAGCTTTAGCGGGGGTTAAGCTTAAGGCTGACTATGTCGTGGCCGACGTGGGATGCGGTACAGCGCGCTTAGTTAAGCGCCTATCGAGAAGGGTGGGGTTTGTGGTAGGGGTTGATGGTAGTATTGCTATGCTTAAAAGAGGGCTACCAGTAAAGCTGGCTAATACCTGCCTAATACAAGCCGACGCTGACCACCTACCTTTTAAATCTAAGGCTTTCCACATGTTATTCTCAATAACTTTAATTCAAAACCTTCCAAACCTACGGTTAACGTTAAACGAGTGGTATAGGGTTCTTAGACGTAAGAGTATGGCCGTACTATCAGTACCAAGGAAGGATGGAAGGATTAAAAGCTTAGCCGATGCATTAACCGAAGCTAAGTTTATTAATCTTCGCGTAGTTGAAAATCAAGGGTTAGCTGACGTAGTCTTTTTTCTGCTTAAAGCTTAAGGTGGAGGATGTGAAGCCCGATCCTAGATCCATTTTAAGGAGTATAAGAAACGTTAAACGTGGAATTGAAGCAAGAAGCAAGATAATCTACGCGTTAAAAAATGGTGAAAAGCATGTTAAATCCATATCATCCTCCTCGGGCTTAAGTTATAGCGCGGTTAGAATGCACTTAAAGAGGATGCTTAGAGAGGGTATAGTTACGCGTGACGAGAAAAAACCCTACAAGTGGAAGCTTACAGGTAGAGGGCAAACAGGGATCTACGAGTACACCTAGTAGGCGGTATATAATTGCTTCATCAGTATGTTACGCGTTAAGTAGTTAACGCTGGTAGCGGTTGTTGCCGCTTAACTTATGGCTAGGTTAATTGTTGTAGCGGTTGCTACATCGGTTACGAGGAGCTGAGCCTACATAAAGAAGCTCCTTTAGCCAGGGTTTTAGCCGGTTTAACTTGTAAAGGCCCCTGTTAGAGCGATATGGAGTGAGAGAGCTCGCTATTTAAATGGACCACTTAAAAGGTAGATGGAAAGCCTCCTTACGTCTTATCATATATTTAAGCGTTAAGGTATATGGGTATCTTTAATTCTACTAACGCTTTAAAACTAAAGTTTTAAATAAGGAAGCCAGCCTTCAAAGGTTTTGGGCTTGGAGGTTAGGGGTTTTTGAAAAGCGAGCCGTTAAAACTACTAATGAAGAGCCTTAACGGGGAGGTTTTAGTGAAGTTAAAGGATGGAAGGACCTGTAGGGGGCTATTAGAGCATTGCGACGGGTACATGAACCTAATACTGAGTGAAGCGAGGGAAGTTGACGGTGAAAACGACGATATAACGACCGTCAACTATGGTAAAATCCTAATACGCGGAAGTAATGTGCTATGGGTAAAGTTGAGGCCCTAATAGGGTTTAATGCATAGGAGTAAACTTTAACTAGGTGCCTAATAACCCTTAAGAATACCATCGTCGCCTAAGCTGGTGGATGCCTTGCGTAAAATGCTCGTGGAGGAGCTTAAGCAGCCATCGGTTGAGGAGAACTACGTGGAAATCGTTGAAAGGAAGGGTTTAGGGCATCCTGACTCCATTTGCGACTCCATAGTGAATGAGGCGTCTATAGCCCTATCGAAGGAGTACATTAAGAGGGCCGGGATGGTACTACACCATAACCTAGATAAAGGGTTACTCGCCGCTGGTGAGGTGGAAGCTAGGTTTGGAGGGGGAGTCGTTAAGAAGCCGATGCTGATGGTGTTTGGCGATAGAGCTACCTTCAACGTTGACGGCGACGTTATCCCCGTTGAAGATATAGTGGTTAAAGCTGCTAAAGACTGGATAAGGAGGAAATTACGGTTCGTAGACCCTGAACATCACATTAGGTACCAGGTGGAAATTAAGATGGGATCTGAGGCCTTAACGGACATATTTAAGCGGAGTAAGGGGATACTGGGGGCTAACGATACCTCCGCGGCCGTAGGCTACGCTCCGATGACTAGAACCGAGAAGCTCGTACTCGAGGTGGAAAAATACGTTAACTCCCCCGAGTTCAAGAGGAGCTACCCGGAAACTGGTGAAGACGTTAAAGTTATGGGCTTTCGGGAGGGGGATAAGCTTAACTTAGTGATGGCTATGGCCTTCGTCGACCGCTTCATAGCAAGCGAAAGCGAATACTTCAGGAGGAAGGCTGAAGTGCTTCAAGAAATTAAGGGGTTTTTAATGTCTAAAAGCGAGGGCTTCAGCGAAATTAACTTAAGCTTAAACGTGCTTGACCGTGAGGGGAGGGGTATTAACGGGGTTTACTTAACCGTTCTAGGTACCTCAGCTGATGGAGCGGATTGTGGTCAGGTAGGCCGCGGTAACAGGGTTAATGGCGTTATACCCCTTAATAGGCCTATAAGCTCGGAGGCCGCCGCTGGTAAAAACCCGGTTTCACACGTCGGTAAGATATACAATATACTTTCACATGTTATAGCTCAGGAGGTATACGATAAGGTTCAAGGCATTAAGGAGGTATACGTATGGCTCCTCAGCCGGATAGGGGAACCCATTGACCAGCCCATGGTGGTAGCGAGCCAAGTAATACTGCAACCGGGCTACACGTATAAGGACGTGGAGAGGGAAATACGTGAAATAATAGAGGTGAGGTTGGATAACATAAGGAGCTTTTGCGAAGACCTAGCTTGGGGGCGGATTAACATCTATTAGGAGCACGCTCCTTAAGCATCCTTCTTAATGCTTCACGCGTTTTAACTGCTTCCTCCTCTTCAATTCTAGCCTTAAGTTCCTCGATCTTAACCTTAAGAGGGGCCGCTTCAGCGTAGGGTAGGTCTTCAAGCCACTCCACGTTAACTTCGTCAACGCTTAAGACGGGTATTAATGAACGTCGGAAGACTATTCTCACATCCTCGGGGATGGAGCCCTTCGCTATAAGGCAGGAGATTTTCAGCTTAGCTAAAGCCTCCGCGGCCTCAATGGATGCGCTAGTAGCATCCATAACTAATACCACGTCGTCGCGATATATACCTACGGCGTTTACGGAGTCCTTGATGGCGCTCATGGTGAGGGCTTTCAACCTTTTAACCATTACTACTTCACGCTTAAGTATACGCGTTAAAAGGCGCTTCCACTTTTCCACAAGTTCCTTAAGCCCTTCAAGAGAGGCTTTAGCCTCGTTTAAATCCCTTTGAAGCTGGCTTGCTTTAAGTTCTAACAGTTGAACCTGTGCGTCCCTTTTAGCCTCAATACTCCGCCCCTCTCTTAACTTTTGAAGCTCCAACTCTAAGGATTCTACCTTAGAGTTAAGCGTGGCTATATGCTGTCTAAGCCGAGCGTTATCGCGCTCTAAGTCTTCAATAGTCTTTAGCTGATCCTTAACCCTCTTCCTTAGGATTTCTACCTCCCTTTTAAGGATAGTTAAATCCTGAGGCGGGGGAGGCTTTATCTCGACCTCCTCTGAAGGTTGAAGCGTATCAATAGCCTGTTGGATTGATATCCCCTTAACAACCATCGCCTTTAACTCTTCAAGCTCCTTAGCGCTCACCCTTAACCCGGCCTCCTTTACGTGGGCCTCAACCTGTTCAAGCTTATTTCTATAATGCGAGTAAGCCTTTATAGCGGCTGCTAATGCGTCACGTTCATGACTATTGGAGGGTGTATATCCGTAGTCTTGAACCAGAGCTAGCTTATCACTTACTGATAGAGGCTGTTCAGGGGTATAGAGCACCGCGTTTAAGGCTGACGCCAGCTTTCTAACTAGATCGGGAGGTATGGGTACATCCGAGGCTACTACTAATGGGGAGCCGTAACTGGTTATCCTTCTAATTATGGTCCCCCTCGTTAACGTTTTACCGCTTAATAAAGCTACTAGCGCGCCGTCTAAGGATAAAGCAGCTAAACCGGTTACAACCCCCGGGTCTATACCGACTATTAAGTAACGTTTATAGACCTTTAAGCCTTCCTCGCTGTTAAACGATAACATACTGGGTGAAGTGATCTTAACGTAAACCCCTGGTAAAGCTATAGATTTTAGTAGCTTCCTTAGTAGGGGTTTTGGGGCGTAGGCTATGAAGGTGCTTCTATCCAACCCGTATTTAGATTTCCTCTCGTAAAGGTCGTAGTCGATGTTGGCGCCGCTTAACACCTGCTTAACCCTATTGGTAGCTTGAAGCACCAAGGACCTTAACTCCCGTTTAAACCTGGCTTGACTCATACCTCCAGCGGTTGTTGCTCTAGCCTTTGACACCGTAATTATGGTTTCAGGCCCGTATAGTTTAACGGTGTAGCCAGCACCTAGCCACGCTAATTTAGCAACTAGTTTAGCCGTATCTAAAGGATTAAGCTTACCGCTAACCTTAAAACCGTACTCTCTAGCTATTAGCTCCAGCGGTTTAAGGGAATTAGGCGGCCCCGTAACCTGAACTAGCTTGATGCCGTCGGGTAGGGATGCCGCGATCCTTGATAGCTTCACGTTATTCTCAGCCAGCTCGTAGAGGTTATCGGTGGCTATCGAGGATGGCTTAAACCTTCTAGCTAGTTTTAATATCCTTGTAAGGCTTACGGCTTTAAAGCACCTTTCAACCCTACCTTCACTATTAACTACAGCGAGTGAGTAAACAGGTTTAGATAAGGGGGATGCGAAAGGGTGCATATCCACGCCGAAAATAAGCTCTTTAACGGGTTGATACGACATAGCTATCTTGCTTCAAGCCTTTACATCCTTATACAACTTTCGTATAAATCCGGGTTTAGTTAACTTTAGTTAGGCTTAAGTTGCCACGTCTCTACGCTTCAACCTTAAGTTAAAAAGGGAGGGGGAAGTTCTTAGGTTCCACGCGTTACTCAATAGGGTGTACTATCGGCGGCAGGATGGGCCATTCTATCTCTAGTTCCTCGTGGGTTAATGTTAACGTCCCTTCTAGTTTTAGCTTCCATACCTCGATCCGTTTACCCGGCTCCATGGTTATCAGTATCCCACTACATTTAACCGGTATCTTGCTTTCCACTTCAGATGGTGGCCACTTCTCCACTTTGAACGTTGACATTACGATTAGCTTCTGCAGGCTAGCACGTTTACCCTCCGCCGGAGCCAACCTCTCCGTGGCCGTTAGGAGGAGTCCCCTCTTACTTAGGTATGCTCGACCGCTCTCGAAGATGTAATTGCTCTCATCGATGTTCACGGATGCGTATTCTAAGGTTACGTGTCTTACGCCCTTGGCGAAGCCCATGTAGGTAATAGTCGCATCGACGCTCGCCTCAACCTCTCCAGCTCCGCCCAGCTTAATCGCCGTGCCGCTAGCGGTTAGCTGTATTAACCCGAAGCCAGCCCACGGAGGCACTACGACGCGTCCCTTCTCGCTAATGTTTGACGGCTTCGGTGTTATCACTGGCGGTCTAACGATAATCGTTTTCGTAGCGTTAGGGAGCCGCTTAGCGATGTTGGAAGGCTTAGGTATTATCTCGTCGGCCCTAACAATGAATGTTGAGTATACTAGTAGCGTCGCTAGGAGTGTTACCGTTGCCATTATCAGCATGGCTGAACGTTTCATACCGCCACTCCCACCTAGGAGAGAAGCCCTTAAAGGCTAGTTAAGGGATGCTACGGTACGCCGCGTTTCAAGAAGATGGAGCGCCCGCTACGTTTAAACAGTTCTTTAACCCTTATCGCTCCAAAGGCTTTAAACCTTATACGTTTCCTGCTGGCAGCGTTGAAGGGGTTAAAAGGCTTCTATAGGAGGCTACTGATATCTACGTGGATGGGCTCATGAGGTCGAGGACGCCGTTATAGTCTTTAAGGCCTCGTTTAAGCTAAGATCGACCTTCAACCGCTTCTTGAAGTATGTGAGTATGTTTTTCACGTCGCGCTTTAAGTAATTCTTAGCTTCAGGGTGGCCTGCTGGAACCCATTGAGGCCAGTCTATGATTAGGGGGTGTATATCCGGTGTTACCACTATGTTATACTCGCTTAAATCTGCGTGTACGATCCCCGCATTACTATAGGCTATTCTTATGCCTTCAAGTATTTCCTTAAGCAGTTTAACTGGGTCCGGAAGCACGTCGCATACGTATAGGGGGTCGCCCTCTATGAGGCTCATGACCACCACGTGCCTATTATGGATTATAGGCCTAGGTACTGGAGCGTTTTTAGATCGGAGTAGGTGGAGGGCTTGAAATTCGCGTTTAGCGGCGATTGTTGACTCGTATAGCCATGAGGGGCGGCCTCGATCACCGATGTAGCTACGTAGTCGGCGGGTTTGTCTAAAGCTAAGCCTGCCAAGTCTATGAAACTTTACAGCCACCCTTTCCTCCGCTGGTGTTAACGCCTCATAGATGTCGGCCTCCTTACCTATACCTAGCTTAGGCCCTAAAGCTTCAATCACGCCCTTATTTGTTAAGGTGTAAAGCGCTAAGGCGTCATACCCTACGGTTTTAAGGGTGTACCCAACGTACTCAAGCCTACGTGTCCTTATAAGGCCCAGCTTATTAAGGAAGCTTAGATGTCTAGCTAAGGCCTCTGGCTGAAGCTTAGTGAGGCTTTGAAGCCTTTCAACTGGAACATACTCGTATGTACGCATACCGCGTTCAATAGCCCTTAAAACGCGGAAATCAACAGCTTTAAGGTTTCTAAGGACCTTCGCTGCTTCGCTCATTCACTACTGCCTCGAGCGTTCATCCTAGGTCTCGCTTAGCACGTTAATAAGCCCTTTATAAATAACTCCGCTACGGGGAAATACCGTGACGCAGGCAGGTTTAACGCTAGTAGCAAACTTCGGCAATCCTAGAGAAATAGTGGTTCCTAAAGAGCTGCTAGCTATGCTTCCGGAGGAAGCGAGGAAGGTAGTGATGGATGGGGCTCTCGACTATAATCAGCGCTTCAGAGCGTTGGTTGAGGACTTACATTGGAGTAAATGCATATTAGTAAACAAACTCTCAAAGCACCTCAACGTACCGTATTCTACGCTACGAGGGTGGATGAAGAAGTTAAACGTTAAAGTGCGCGATAGGATAACGGCGTTACAGCTAGCGAATACGAAGTATGTTAAGCGCGACTTCGACAGTAGCGACGTGGAAAAGCTTAAACTATGGTTCTTAGCGTATACCGATGGAAGCGTAAGAAAATATGGACAATAAGTATTAGTAATACTGATAGCGCCTGACCCGTACTTGGCGTTCCTATTCAAGGAGGCCTTCGCTAAGTACGGGTATGTAGGCATAACGCCATGCTGGAGTAACAAAGGAGGCTATCAGTGGCAACTATGGATTTACTTACCGCTCAAGAGCTACTGGTGGCTTCTTGAAAAGCTTACTCTAACGCCTGTAGATAGCGATGTAAAGCTTTACAGCGCGCTCAGCGTAGCCATTGATGCCGAGGGGTCTGTATGCGCATGGAAGAGAAAAGGGAGAACTGCGGAGTTCAGTGTTGTACTGTACAACGAGAAAGCGTACGTCCTTAGGCCGCTATACGATGCGCTTAAGCAACGCGGGTACAGGGTGCACCTGTACATGATGCCCAAAGGCAAAACGACAAACTACGGTAACCTCGACGACGTCTGCCACTACATTGAAGTGCGCGCTAAAGATCACGTTAAGCGCCTCCTAGAGGACGTTGAACTAACGCTTCCACAGAAATGCCTTAAGGGAGCCGAGCCGACCGGTATACTGGAGCATTATCGAGCCGATCTATGGTAGGATCGAAGCAGTTTACGGTGAAATGTTAAAGGAAAGTAAGAGCCTCGTAAAGAGGCTCTACGATGCGCGGCGCATTCTCAAAGAGAGGCCTCATATAGTGTACGAGGAGGAAAGGGTCAAACTTAGGGCTGAAACATGGAAGGTACTTGAAGGGCTTAAGAGAAAGTACGATGAAAGGTTCGAAGAGTTTGAAAGGAGTATTGAGGCTTACTTCCGAGCCCGAAAGCCCCTTAAACCTAGTAGAATAGTTTTTAGCTCTATAACCTTTAAAGCTTTGGTATCGCAGTATTCATAGGCTACCCATCGGTTAAGGAGTCATGCTTAAAGCGCTCCTTAATCTTCGAGGGTAATCATGCTCTGCTTTAGCTATGACGTCGCGCATAAGGCCAGCCTCATGCTCGTTAACCACTATAGCGACTGTTGCGTGCGGCGCGTAGACGAGGCATATTCCATCCTTAATGCCGCTATGTTTAACGGCGTTTTCAACGTTACCGCTTCTATCGATCAGTTCAACCCTACTACTAGTCGATACTCTAAATTCGTCGAAGAATACGTTCAACCCAAACACCGTTTAAAATGACTCCTTCACCGATTTAAGTAACGCCTATAAATTAGTTTTGCTGTTAAATTAACATGCCTACACGGCGTAACCATAAAGCGAAGCACGTATTCATATCTGGTGGGGTACTTTCAAGCCTCGGTAAGGGGATGGTTACCTCCTCGATAGGGAAGATGTTACAGGTTAGAGGTTATTCGGTTACGGCGGTGAAGATAGATCCGTACCTTAACGTGGACGCTGGGTTAATGAACCCTTATATGCATGGGGAGGTGTTCGTTACAGATGACGGCGGCGAGATAGATTTAGACTTAGGACATTATGAGCGTTTCCTAGATGTTAACCTGCCGAAGTCTAATAATATTACTACTGGACAGGTTTATCAAGCGGTTATTGAGCGCGAGCGCCGTGGTGAACTTCTTGGAGCATGCGTACAGATTATCCCGCATATTACCGATGAGATTAAGCGTCGTATACGTTTAGCAGGTGAACAAAGCCGAGCTGACGTAGTTCTAGTTGAAATCGGTGGGACGGTAGGGGATATAGAGGGGTTACCGTTTCTGGAGGCTGTCCGTCAGCTACGATTGGAGGAGGGGCAGGAATCAACTGTTTTCGTCCATGTGGCGTTAACCCCCATACTTGACGTAACTGGTGAGTTTAAAACAAAACCGGTTCAACATAGCGTTCAGGAGCTTAGAAGGATCGGCATTCAACCGGATGCTATCGTAGCGCGCTGCCGAGTACCGATTGGCGATGAGGCTAGGAGGAAGATCGCGCTTTACAGCAACGTGCCTGAGGAGGCGGTTTTTACGAGTTATAACGTTGAATGTATCTACGAGTTACCGCTGGTTCTTGATAAGCAGGGCCTCGGTGATTATATTTGTAGGAAGCTCGGGCTTGAACCCCGTAAGCCGGATTGGAGTCAATGGGAGGCTATCGTTAACTCGTTTAAAAACGTTAAGGATGTAGTCGAAATAGCTATGTGCGGTAAATATACGCGTCTTGCGGATTCCTACATTAGCATTAATGAGGCGCTTAAGCATGCTGGTGCGGCATTAAGCGTTAGGGTAGAGTTTAAATGGATAGAGACCGAGGAGTTTGAAGCTAATCCAGATAGGGTTAAGATTCTTTCGGAGTACGACGGGGTAATGGTGCTACCCGGGTTTGGCCCTAGGGGGGTTGAGGGTAAGATTTTAGCGGTTAAATATGCTAGGGAGAATAAATTGCCATTCCTCGGTATATGCTACGGGCTTCAAATGGCGGTTATAGAGTACGCTAGGAACGTTGTCGGGCTTCAAGGCGCTAATAGTACTGAGGTCGATCCATCTACACCGCATCCAGTTATAGATTTATTACCGGAGCAGCGCGCCGTGGATAGGCTTGGAGGTACGATGCGGCTTGGAGCACAAGCAACAATTCTTGAGCCAGATACGTTAGCGTATCGGCTTTACGGTAGACCCGTGATCTTTGAGCGGCATAGACATCGTTACGAAGTGAACCCAGCCTATTGGAGAGTACTACAGGAGCATGGCTTAGTATTTTCAGGTTATAGCCCAGATAAGCGGAGGGCGGAGTTCATAGAGCTACCTGGCCACCCCTTCTTCTTAGCAACTCAAGCGCACCCAGAGTTTAGGTCAAGGCCTGGTAAACCATCGCCACCGTACTATGGGTTCGTTAAAGCTTGTTTAGAAACACGTAGAAAAAGGCTTAATCGGTTAAGTTAAGAACCAATATTTCGATGGAGCTTTAAAATAAAACGCCTTAAACCTATGAAAAAAGAGGTGTTGGGTTTTACTTCTTCATTATCTTTATGAAGTCATCGACTGGGATCGCTGGTAAAGTCATTATCTCCACTGTTCCGCGTGAACCCATTTCAACGGACGCTTTAGCCACAGCGTCGTTATTAGGTGCTTCGAGGATGTTAACGAAGTCGTAAGGCCCAAGGACCGCGTACTGGTAAAGTACTTTAACCCCCATTTGCTCTAGCTCCTTATTAACCTCCTTAATCCGTTCAGGCCTCTCCTTCACTGTCTTCCTTCCCTCATCGGTTAATTTGGTTAACATGACGTAGATGGGCATGCCACGTAACCTCTAGATCTGATTATAGGGTTAAGGCGACATATATCTCTGCCGCTTAAACGAAGAACTTAACGTGATGCTACTTAAAGTCTAAGAGAGTACTCTGTACGGGAAGTTTTCGAGCCGTTGCTACCTGAACTATGGTTATCCTCTTCGTAGCTGGGAGGGCTACGTTAAAAACCTTAGTTCTCCTTAGGCTTACCTCGAAAACTTTCCCCTTATGTACATGCCCATGTATCGCTAAGTCAGGTTGGCAAGCCTCAATTACCTCCTCAAACTTTTGGCTTCCAAGCTGAGGCCAAAAAGCGCGTAGCTCACCGACCATGGTCTTCCTCGTTAACGCGTAATGTGATACTAGTATGCGTACATCGCACTTTAAGGACCCTAATAACTGTTTAACCCTTTCAACCCTCGATGCGTATAACTCCCTTATACCGGCTACGTTTTTAAGCTGCCAAGAGGTTGGCTTATCGAGGCTACCCCGCGTCCCAACAATGCCTAACGATGTGCCTTTTACCTTGGTTTCTAGGGGCTCATCGTCCAACCATTGAATAACGCCTTTATACGCATCCTTTAATATATCTTTCTTCTCGTCGAACTCCTCGTTCCCGAAGCAAGCAATTATCGGGCAACCATACCTTGACTGTATGGCTGATATTACTCTTCCGGTTTCCTCCACCTTACCCTTAAGAATTATATCCCCGGCGAGTATGAAGAGGTCTACGTCGGGATGGGCGGCCTCTAAAGCGCGTTTAAACAGTTCGAAGTTCTTAGGGCTATGAATATCGGCTACTGCAGCTATCCGTAGGGTCAACTATTAACCCCCGGGCTTAACGTATAGGCCTAGGTTTAGATGTATGAAGGAATGATGTGTCGGTCCGCCCATCTAACCTCATCGCTTACGCTAAGCGGGTTATCTTTTCGTCATCCACCAGCTTAGTAGCTTAACGTATACCTAAATAAGCTTTACCGATAGGCCGGTGCTACATCGGCTAACGGAGCGTCCTGAACGTAGCTTCTACCAGTTAGGAGGGCTAGCTCGGCTTTAGCTAGTTCAAGGCCTAAGTAAGCGGCATGTGAAAGCTCAGATACTAATTGAAGCTTCACTAGGGTTTTATATAGGGAGTTTGCTTCACGGCCCTTTACCACTAAATCCGGCTTAGGGCTCCCTAATGGGTAATGTATAACGGCTATTTCACCGTTAACCCTGTCTATGGCGATCTTAAAGTAACCCTTAGCATCCGCTTTTACCCTCTCCTTGGGGGTTTTAACGGCTTTAACGACCTTAGCTTCAACCTCCACGGAGGCCTCGTAGGGCACCTCCTTAAACCTCTTCTCCTTAAGGGCTAGGAGGCTTAACTCGAGGTCTTTGGGGGGAGAGCCGCGTTTAGCGGCTAAAGCCATCATCCTAGTCGCTATGGATGCTTCTCGTACCGCGTTTCGGGTTTTAACGCTTCCCTCCGTAGTTAATACTAGCGCTACTCCTAATTCTTGAGCTATTCCGATCATTAATGCGTTTACGCCGATGCTATCAGCATCTATAAGCTCCGTTACGTTACCGATGCCCATTAGGAGCGGGATTTGGGGATTACGCTTGGAGAACTCGTAGTAGGCTATTAGTGACTCAGTAAGGCTTGGTGAGTTTATAGGGTCAAGGATTAAATCTCCCAGCAACCTGGTTATCCCCATACGTTTGGCTAGGGCTATGTTATCCTCAAGCATTTTAACCCGCGTATCAACGTCCTTAGGATAAAAGCCCTCCGTATTGTCGGCCGGTATTACAACGAAGGCTACCTCCTCGTTTAAGCCTTTAAGCTTCTGAATATTGCTTCGCTCGAGGCTTATAACCATGTCCACGCCGTGCTTTAATGCTTCATCTATTTCATCGGGGTTTAAGGTATCTATACTAACCGGAAGCTTAACGGCGTGTTTAACGGTGCTTATTAAGCGCTTAACCTCCATGGGCTTAGGGTTCTCAGCTAGCATACCTAGGTCTATTATATCGGCTCCTTCCGATGCGTATTGAACCGCTTTACGCTTTAACTCGGCGTTGGAGAGGACGGGCGCGTTTAGTATTTCAGCTACCACTTTAACCCTTAAACCTCTACCAACAACTACTCTTGCTTCGCCATTACCTATCATTAGGCAGCCTTCTTCAGGCTTTAAAGACTTCTCGTACAGGTCTAAAGCTTTAAGCTCTTTAAGCATTAAGCTACGCGCTTCGGTTTCTATCACCTTGCAGGCTGGTACTTCCTTAGAAAGTTTTACTCTATCTAAAGCCTTCAATACTAATGGTAGGTCTGCCGCATACCTAGGGCCTTTAAAGGTAGGTATGCCAATGGCTTTCTCAACGATTGAAACGTCCCCTTCAATGAGGCCCGGTGTTAACACTAGGTCGAAGCCTAAAGGCTTCTCCTTTTCAAGTTCACGGGCTATGTAGGCCGGGCTCATTAGGGCGGCTACTGGTATTGGTAGAGCCTTAACACTAAATTCAACACCGCTCTCCATAGCGTACGTACGAACTATATTCTCCGCCAGCATCCCGGTTATAAGTAGAACCCTCACGGCATTAAGCCCTCCGTTTAACTATGGAGTTTAAAGCTTCCTCAATCTCCATAGGGTTCCTCAACACTATGGTCCCCTCCATCCTCTTCAACCTCTCCACATTTTCGAGGTCAATCTTCCTTGGCTTCACCTTTATCACCCTGCCAACGGTAATTGCGCCGTAGGGACAGCAAGGCAAACATAGGCTACAACCCGTACACTTAAGCAGGTCTATGGACGCTTTACCCTCCACCATCGATATGGCGGAATACTTACAACCCTCAATAGCGCTACAGACCTTACAACCTTTACAGGTATCTCTATCGACCATGTGGGGTAGACTGGTTTCGATGTAGCCAAGATCTTGATCCGTAGGCACTACGATAACGGGGGTGCCGCTCTTTTGGGCGTGGGCAACCGCGTTAGTAACGAGGTTATCGGTTATCCCGTTTACTATTTTAGCTACCGTGTTAGCGGTAGCCGGAGAAACTACGAGCGCTTTATATACACCTCTAGCAAGCCTCGCCGATTTAGGGTAACTGGATCCTTGAGTATCATCAGTGAATATTTCGCTTAAATAGCCTCCTCGAGCAACCTCCTTAAGCTTATCGAGTAGACCGTACATCCTGACAACTTCTAAACCGGCTGCCGAAAGGAATACTGTAATCTTAAAGTTATGCTTCTTAACGAGGTTAAGCATCACGTTAAAGGTTTCAGCTAAATAATGACCAGCCCCCGTAATCGCCCAAGCTATATTATTAATGGTGATAACCCCCTAAGGTTTATTGATGCTTTCCACCTTCTCTACGTAGGCTAACGTATACTTCATCCTTGGAATGTAGCGCATCCTTCCTATCGCCCTAAAACCGCCGTATTTGGATACGACATGTATATCAAGCATATGCCCCTTAATAGTATCGTAATCGTAGGGATGCTTCTTTGAGCCTTTAATAAGCCGCGTTCTTATCTTAACGCTCACCTTCTCCTTAAAAGGTTGGAGGGAGAAGGCCTTCTCGATCGTTGATTCCACAGCCCTCAACAACCTCTTATCCTTGGAGATCGGTAACCCTACGACTTGGTGATAGATAGCGCCGAGACATACCCCGGCCTCAAAAATCGCCCTCTCCCGATCAGTTATGGTTTTATCGAAAAACCTCTTAGCTTCATCAGGCTCAGCCGATGAATCCATACTACTAACCTCGCGTCCACTCCCTTATAGGGCTGGGTGCGTTTAAATGATCTTGATTTAACCGCTTAGGTTTAAGCCTAAAGTGTTTACGCTGGCTTAAGCTACGTCGTGCTTGGGATTTAGGGCATGCATTAACTGATGTGTAGGTTGTTGAGGTTTGACGGTATTCATCCCCGTTGGAGGCGTTTACACGATTAATGCTTGAGGGGCTAATGAAGCTGTTAAATATCTTAAACCTAGAGTTATGATCCTTACACATTACAAGGTGAAGTGGCTTAAACGCGTTTAGAAGTTATTTAAGAGTTCTGAGGCCTTAATGTTTTTAAAGCCCAGTATATGGCTTGTACCGGTGATGTTGAAGAGCTTCGCCTTAGACCTTGATGAAAGCCATTCTAAAAGCTCTTTAGCTACTTCCAGCTTTTTGGCTTTAACCTGGCTAGCTTCAACATGGTCCTTTAACCACGGTTTAGAGTACCTCCCTACTACGCGTCCTAGGTCCATTCCCGCAAGGATGATTATGGAGGCTCCCATTGTTTCAGCTATGAAAACGGCTCTATCCCCGTCGGTGAAGCCTCCAAAATTATACACGTTGGGTGGCGGTTTAACCTGAACGGATCCAATCACGTGGCCCTTTAAAATAGGTACGTACCGCTTAACCAGGTCGATGTTATCCCCGTGGGCGTGTACTACAGCTATGGAGCCTAGCCTACAGGCTTTAACCACGTAATTGACCCCGCCGTCTAAGTCTGTTACTATGACCCTTGGAATCAGGTTTCGATCTAATGTAGCCCTAGTAGCTCCATCCGCGGCTACCAATACCACCCTATCGGTAATCCCGGATAACATTAGGTCGTGAAGGTTTGATTCAAGTGAGGGGCCAGCTCCTAAAACAACTACTGCCTTACCCTGTAATCTCTCTTTAAGCGTGGATATGCCTAGCCTCTCGCCCCTTAGAAGGCTGCTTAAGATGTGTGCTGCTTCCTCGTCCTTTTTAACGTCGTAGCCGAAGGTCTTAACTATCTTCTCGTAGAAGGGTAACCACTCGTTAAAATCCAAGGCGATAACCTTAACCTAGAACCTCCCTTCTAAGCTGGCCTAAGGACGTATTTCTTACGGCTACTAAATCGTGTTTATGTACGCTTTCCCTACTTCTTATCGATAGGCGTACCTTTACATCGTCGGGGAAGTGCTTAAAGTGGTCTACGACCCCCTTAGCCATAAGCCTAATGGAGTCCTCTACGAAGCGCGGGTTACTCATGGCCGTAAGGACTAATGCTACCTCGTCCTTCCTTTTTAGGAGTTCGAAGGTTGAAGCGCTTAAAGCCTTCTCCACTATTCTTATTAGGTCGGTAACATCGACGTTGAAGCCTTCAGGCACCTCAATCATAGCCTCCCCTTCACTACGTTGCATATGGGTTGCGATGGGTAGCCTATTAATTAAGGTTCGCGCCTGATCCTCGACGTAATTAAGGCTTTCAGAGGCTTCCTTTACTGAGGCCTCTTGGAGGGCCTCTCTAACACATGGGCATGCGGTTATTCCTATAACCTTAACCCCCACCATTTTCCTCGTTTCAATCTTTGAGTTTAAGAGCTTTGAGGTTGCTCCAGCCATTACCTCATAGGGTTCATAGGTTAGCATTCCGGTTTGCGGCGTCCTACGCTCGAAGATAGCTTCAGCTCTCGCTTTAACCTCGGCTCTACTAGCGTACTCATGCCTCTTTAATAGTTCCTCCGCTATTGCCGCGCATATATCTTCGATCTTTAAAACCTTCTTCGCGAACGCGTTAAAGACCTCCGCTATTACCTCGTAGCTTCTCGAAGCATCTATGCCGCGCCTTTCAGCTGGTAGGTCTATGTATACGTCGAAGGAGGGGACTATTACTACGTCTTTACCTTCGAACTTAGTGAAGCTTAAAGGCATCTTAATCCCGGTTAGCCCAACTTTCTCCAACGGGATCTGTACGGTCGGCCTCTCTCCATGTACGTCTCGAGACACTACGATCTACCTAGCCCTAGCCTAAGGCTTTCAAGCCTAAAGTTTAAAGCTTTACGGAACTTTAGAAGGGTAATCCGTGAAGGGTAAGGCCTTCATGTTTTCACGAGTGGTAGGCGTGACGTAGCTATGAGGAGAAGAGGTTTAGCTAAATACGGCTTTATACCCGGGGCCGTAATGGAGGCCGTGGTTTCAACTTGTGATGAGGACGGTAGGCCTAACGCCGCCCCTATGGGTGTTACGAGCGGGGATTTACGTACACTTATTATTAGGCCCTACCTTAATACGACCACCTATAGGAACTTGAAGGTTAGTAGGTGTGCTGTGGTAAATATAACGTTAGATCCGTGGCTCTTCTACATAACGGCTTTAAAGGAGGTAAACCCTGAGGGGGTTTTACCTTTAAAGCTCTTCGATAAAGCCGAGAAGGTTAAGGCGCCTAGGCTTAAGGATGCCCAAGGCTTCATAGAGGTAAACGTAATCGACATTAAGGAGGTAGGTAAACGCGGGATCGTAAAATGCGAAGTAGTATACGCTAAAGCTAAGAGGATGCCGGCTAGGTTGTACTGTCGTGGAGCCTATGCGGCTATAGAGGCCGTCATTCACGCTACGAGAGTTAAGGAGGCGTTAGCCGCGGGTAACGTGGAGGAGGCTATGAGGCTTGAGGGGCTCATTAAGTACTATCGAGACCTCGTTAGAAGGGTTTCGAGGGGGACTACCTATGAGGCCGTGATTGAAGGCCTACTTAACCTCATTAAACGCTGGAGGGGTTAAGGCGGTTTGATGGGTGATAGGCTAGCCCTTAAGGGGTGGAGGGTTGTCGTCGGAGACGGCATGGAGGTTCTAAGCGAGTATTACGTAGTTCTGAAAGGCACTAGTATAACGCGTATATGTAGTAGTAGACCGGTAAACGTGGGGAGGGTTGTAAAGCTCGACGGGTGCGCTATTATACCTGGGCTTATAAACGCGCACGTCCACCTTGGGGATGCGGGGTTTAAGGACGTAGGTATTGGGCTTGGTTTAAATGAACTCTTTAAACCATACAGCGGTTTAAAGCATAAACTGCTTTCATCTTGCTCCGATGGGTACCTCGTTGAGGCGATGAAGAAAGCGCTACTAGACATGATGAAGGGAGGGATCACCCTCTTCGCTGACTTTAGGGAGGGAGGGGTTGGGGGGGTGAACCTTCTGCTTCGGGCCTTGAAGGATGTAAGGATTAAAGGCTTAATCCTTGGAAGGGTCGATTACGCCTTTAGTTTAAGGAGGTTGAGGGTTAATAAGGGGGGCTACCCAAGCCGAGCTTTAAGGGTTTTGAAGAAGTTGGTTAAGGTAGCGCATGGAGTAGCTCCGAGCGGGGCTAACGAGTTAACTGATGACGCGCTTAAGCAGTACGCTGAAGCGGCTAAGGGCTTGTTAAAGGCGATTCATGTATCTGAAAACCCGATGGGGCGTGCGTTATCGGTTAGAAGGACTGGGTTAACTGAGGTGGAGCGGGTATTAAGGTACTTTAAGCCTAGCTTTTTAGTACATTTAACCTATGCCTCCGACGAGGAGCTAAGGATGGTTTATGACCACGGCGTACCCGTGGTTTGCTGTCCGAGGGCTAATGCTTTATTAGGGTTGAAGCTACCGCCGATACCGATGCTGCTTAAGCTAGGTGTATGCGTTGCGCTTGGAACCGATAACGTCATGATAAACCCCCCGAATATGTTTAGGGAGATGGAGTTCGTTCTTAAAGCTTATTCCTCCTTGGGCTTCAAGCTGCAGCCTCGCGAAGTTTTAAAGCTGGCAACGATAAATGGCGCTAAAGCCTTAGGCTTAGGAGGGGAAACTGGATCTATAGATGCTGGGAAGAGGGCTGATTTAACGGTGATAGATTTTAGCGATGAAAACTTAAGCTATTCCCATGACGTAGTCGCGTCAATAGTTAATAGGGCTGAGGCTAAAAACGTTAAAGCCGTACTGGTTGATGGGGGGGTTGCGTATGATCGAGATTCAGAGCTTGAACTCTGAGGAGTATGAGGATAGACCCTACGTTATTTTAAGCGCTGCTATGACCCTAGACGGGAAGATAGCTACTAAAACGCGTGACTCGAAAATCTCATGCATCGAGGATTTAAAACGCGTCCATAAGTTAAGGGCTAGCGTGGACGCGATAATGGTGGGGATAGGTACCGTTCTCATCGATGACCCTAAGCTACTGGTTAAGTACTATGAAGGTAGAAACCCGATTAGGGTGGTCGTTGATAGTAAAGCTAGAATTCCGTTAAACGCTAAGGTGATAACGGAGGGAGGGGCGCGTACCGTGGTAGCCGTTACGGACTTAGCTCCGATAAGTAAGGTTGAAGAATTGAAGAGGGTGGGCGTGGAGGTGGTCGTAGCTGGATCCGGGGAGGAGGTTGACTTAAAGCTTTTAATGAGGAAACTGAGGGCTATGGGTGTTCGAACTTTAATGCTCGAAGGGGGGGCTACGCTTAACTGGAGCATGGTTAAGGAGGGGTTAATTGATGAAGTAAGGGTTGCTATCGCTCCTGTAATCGTTGGCGGGAGGGACGCGCTTTCCCTCGTTGAAGGTGAAGGGTTTAATTACGTGGATGAAGGTCTTAAGCTTAAACTTGAACGAGTTGAAACCTGCGGAGAGGATTTAGTATTATATTACAAGGTTCAACGTCGTCAGAATTAGGCTGTAGCGGGATCAGTAAGAAGTTTGAGAATGCATTATTTGAAGCGGTGGAGGGTAAGGTTGATCGTTACACGGCTCAAGTATTAATAAACGCCCAAGCGAAGGAGGTTTTAGTTTTAATCCTCCTAGCTAACCTTATAAGGGATAGGTGTAAAGGGCCTATTGTAAGCTTCTCTAAGAAGGTATTTATACCGTTAACTAACGCGTGCCGTAATAGATGTGCTTACTGCGGGTTTAGAAGGGATTTCCCTGAAGCTAAGATACTTAGGCCTAAAGAGGTTTTAACGATAGCTAAGGATGGGAAGAAGCAGGGCTGTAGAGAGGCACTCTTCACCATGGGGGAGAAGCCTGAGGAAGCATACTGGGAGGCTAGGAAAGCCCTACGTGAAATAGGTTATTCCAGCATCGTTGAATACCTACGTGACGCCTGCGAGCTCGTTATCAGGGAAACTGGCTTACTTCCACATAGTAACCCGGGCGTTCTAAGTAGGGATGAAGTACGCCTATTAAAGGAGGTAAATGCGAGCTTGGGCCTCATGCTTGAAAACTCGAGCGTAAGGTTATGCGGTAAAGGGATGCCCCATGAGCTTAGCCCAGGTAAACATCCTGAGGCTAGGGTTAGAACCATTGAGGCGGCGGGCATGGAACGCGTAGCCTTCACCACGGGGATACTGATAGGGATAGGGGAAACCTTAGAGGAGCGCGTAGACTCCCTCCTAACAATACGTAGCCTCCACGAGAAGTACGGCCATATACAGGAGGTTATCGTGCAACCGTTTAAAGCTAAACCCGGAACCCCTATGTCAAACCGCCCGGAGCCGAGCATAATGGATTTAGCGAAAACCATCGCGGTGGCGCGTATACTACTACCTATCGACGTAAACGTTCAAACCCCTCCAAATTTAAGCTTAGGCTACTGCAAACTACTGCTTAAAGCCGGGATCAACGATTGGGGCGGTATATCACCGGTAACCAAAGACTTCATAAACCCCGAGTATCCATGGCCTAGCGTAAGCGGGCTTAAAAGGATTACGGAGGAGGCGGGGTTAACCCTTAAGGAGAGGCTACCCATATACCCGGACTTTATTAGGAAGGGTTACCTCCCTGACTCTTTAAGGGGGATAGTAGCTGAGCTTGTTGATAAGGATGGCTACGTTAAGGAGTGATGGATGTGGAGGGTGATTAAGGATTGCTTGAAGGAGTATTAAAGGATTTAGATCCTATAGTTACTGAGGCGTTATGGAAGGCTATCGAGGGTAAGGAGTTAAGCGTAGAGGATGGGTATGAGCTCTTTAAGGTTAAAGGGGCGGAACTATTAGCCCTAATCGTCGTAGCCGACGAGGTAAGGCGTCGAACCGTTGGCGACGTAGTAACCTACGTAGTGAATAGGAACATAAACTTCACTAACATATGTACTATCCGTTGTAGTTTCTGCGCGTTTAGTAGGCCTATGGGCGATCCTGAAGCTTATTTATTAAGCGTTGATGAGGTAGCTAAAAGAGCTGAAGAGGCCTTAAGGATGGGTGCTACCGAGGTATGTATACAGGGCGGGATCCATCCGCGTATCGATGCCAATTTCTACGCGGCGATATGCCGTGAGGTGAAGAAGAGGGCGCCGGGCATTCATATACATGCCTTTTCACCTATGGAGGTAGTTTACGGGGCTGAGAAAAGCGGTTTAAGCATTGAGGAGCATTTAAAAATGCTTAAAGAAGCTGGGCTGGATAGCCTACCTGGAACTGCCGCTGAGATACTTGACGACGATGTTAGAAGGGATCTATGCCCCCTGAAGATAGACGTCGATACTTGGGTTAGGGTGATTAAAGTCGCTCATAGGCTTGGTATACCGACCACCTCCACGATGATGTATGGACATATTGAGGGGATTAAACATCGGGTAAACCACCTAAAGCTGCTTAGGGACATCCAGAAAGAGACCATGGGTTTCACGGAGTTCGTCCCCCTTACCTTCATACACTTTAACACGCCGATCTACCTAAAGGGTAAGGCGCGCGCCGGAGCTACCGGTATTGAGGACGTTAAGATGTACGCGGTTTCAAGGTTGATGCTGAACGGCTACATTAACAACGTACAGGTTTCATGGGTAAAGCTAGGCGTGAAGTTCGCTCAGTTCTGTTTAAACGCTGGAGCGAACGACTTCGGAGGGACGCTTATGGAGGAAAACATTAGTAGAGCCGCTGGAGCTACAACAGGGCAGTACTTACCGCCTGAGGAAATTAGGAGGATTATTAGGGATGCCGGCAGGATCCCTGCGCAGCGTGACACCCTTTACAATATTATAAGGACGTGGTAAAGCCGTTAAGCTTGACGTGCGTGAAAGATTGGAACAGTTAAAGTACGCAGCCCTATTTACGGGCGGTAAGGATTCAACGCGGGCTATCCATTGGGCTTTAGACGCGGGCTTAAACGTTAAGTACTTAGTTACCATGATCCCGGAGAGGATCGATTCCTGGATGTTCCACGCATCGACGTTAAACGTAACCGATTTAGCAGCTGAAGCACTTGGAATACCGCTTGTAAAGGGGAAGACTAAGGGGGTGAAGGAGGAGGAGGTTGAGGATTTAAAAAACGTATTGGCTAAGCTCGACGTTGACGGCGTAATTAGCGGCTCCGTAGCTAGCGTCTACCAGAAAAGTAGGCTTGAACGCATATGTAGAGAACTCGGTTTAAGGTTGTTAACGCCCCTCTGGGGGTATGACCAGGAGAAATTAGTTGAAGAGGTATTAAGGCTAGGGTACGACGTATTGATAGTGGCGGTCTCAGCTTTAGGTTTAGATGGACGATGGCTGGGTAGGAGGCTGGATCAGCAAGCCTTTACTGAGCTGAAAAAGCTTCATGAGAAATACGGGGTGAGTTTAACGTTTGAAGGAGGGGAAGGAGAAACATTGGTCTTAGACTGCCCAATATATAGGAAACGGTTAGAAATCTTAGAGTATGATACGGTTTGGGATGGGAGGGCGGGCTACTTAATAGTAAGAAAAGCTAGATTGGTGGCGAAAGGAAGCCTATATTGGCGTGAAACGGGAGGAAAAGTTATGGAAGGTCTTAGTTAACCGTAAAGCAAACTTATATAGTGTGGCTCCCTCCCACTTAGGGGGCGCGGATTTGCCGCTTACGGTGATTGTTGGAGGCTTTTTCGGAGATGAAGGGAAGGGGAAGGTTGTCGCTTACCTATCCTTAAAGGATAGGGTTGACATAGCGGTAAGGGTTGGATCCGTAAACGCGGGACATACCGTGATTATTAACGGTAGGGAGTATAAGTTACGCATGGTTCCAAGCGCCTTCGTATATGGGGGATGCCGCCTATTAATTGGTGCTGGAGCTAACGTAAATCCTACCATACTCTTAAACGAGGTTAAAATGACGGGCTGTAATGGGAGGCTGGGCGTCGATAGGCAGTGCTCAATTATTGAGGAGGAGCACGTAAAACGTGATAGAGGTGATCAACACTTAGCTAGAAGGGTGCAAACAACTGGGCAGGGAGTTGGACCGGCGATAGAGGATCGGGTTAAACGTGTAGCTAAGGTGGCGAAGGATGTACCTGAGCTTTCCAGCTTCCTCACCGACGTAGCCTTCGAGGTTCATGAGGCCTTAAAGTCGGGTAAAAAAGTGGTACTTGAAGGCACTCAGGGTACGTATTTAAGCCTCTATCATGGCACGTACCCCTTCGTAACCGGTAGAGATACAACGGCCTCAGCGGTATGTAGCGAGGTTGGGGTTGGCCCTAAGAATGTGGACGATGTGATCGTAGTTTTTAAGGCCTACGTAACCAGGGTCGGCGGAGGCCCACTTCCAGGCGAGGTACCCGCTGAGGAGGCCATGGCGAAGGGCTGGGCCGAGGTTGCAACTGTTACTGGGAGGCTTAGGAGGGCTGCACCCTTCAACTTCGAGCTAGCTAGAAGGGCTGTAGCGCTTAATAGTGCTACCATGCTAGCCGTAACGAAGCTCGACGTACTCTATCCTAAAGCTCGAGGCGTAAAATCCTATGAGGCGTTACCCTCTGAAGCGAAGGATTTCATTAGCAATATCGAGAAGGAGGTTGGGGTTAAGGTAGGTATTATCGGGACAGGTCCTCGGGTTGATGAGGTTATCGATAGAAGGGTGTAACGGGTGCTACCCCCACTATTCATCGCTGGCTTGGCGTTATCGTTAATATTTGCGTGGGGGCTTGGAGCTAACGACGCCGCGAACTCCATGGGGACCTCTGTTGGTAGCCGGGTTTTAACGTTAAGGAGGGCCTTAATCCTCTTCACGGTCTTCATGACCGCCGGCGCCATGCTACAAGGTTACATGGTTATAAAGACCATAGGTAGAGGGCTTCTTCCCCCGGAGGCCATCACCGACCTCGGAGCCGTATCCATAGTGTTAGGAGGGAGCTTATGGATAATCCTATGCACTTGGAGAGGGATACCTATCTCAACCACCCATTCAGTAATTGGAGCCGCCCTCGGCTACGGATTACTACGGGTTGGGTTATCTGATATTAACTGGCTAATTGTTGGAAACGTGGTATTAAGCTGGTTGATCTCTCCAGCCCTATCAATGGTTATAGCCTTCATAACCTATAAGGCGTTAATGGTATTAATAGGCAGGATTACGGCTAATGGAGGAAGCATTGAGCCTCTCCTTAGACTTATTCAAGTGGGTACGGCGTGCTACGTTGCCTACGCCTTCGGGGCTAACGACGTAGGTAATGCTACAGGTGTTTTTTTAGTACTCACCGAGCGCTATATAGGGGGTAGCGCTTCGCAACTACTAGCTGCATGGGGTGTTCTCGGGATAGCTTTGGGAGCGTGGACGTGGGGATACCGGGTAATATATACTATTGGAAGTAGGATTACGAGGCTTTCGGTAACCACGGGTTTTACGGCTGAATTTAGCGCCGCTACAACCATACTTGCCTTTACCATCATCCCGTACGCGCTTTTCGGTTTTGGAATGCCTATTTCAACGACACACTGCGCCGTCGGAGCCGTTATAGGTGTCGGGATAGCTAGAGGGGGTACGAGTGGAGTTGATAGGGTTGTAACCATCTGGATCGTACTTGCATGGCTTGCGACAGTTTTAAGTGCAGCCCTACTAACAATTATAGCTTATAAGCTACTTAGCTTCATAGCTTGGTTATACGCTTTAACGTGAGGTGGGGAAGCTGTCCTTAATAAGGACCACTAACATTATGGCCTGGATAAGTAGGAGGAAGGAGCAGAAAGTACTACGGATGCTTGAAGAGCATATGGCGTACGTTTTAAAAACAGTTGAAGGTTTAAGGAAGGCTACCTACGCTTTTTGCGACGGTAATGAGGAGGGGTTTAAGGAGGGGTACAAGGAAGTTTTCGACGGCGAGGGGGAGGCTGATTCCCTTAAAAGGAAGATACTCGATGAGCTTTCTAAGGGAATGTTCCACCCCGTCGATAGGGATGAGATAATAAGGTTCGTATTAACCGCCGACGATATAGCTTCAAACGCTAAAGGAGCCGCCGTAAGGATGACGTTTATACCGTTGGCCCTTAAAGACGAAGGGTTAAAAGGCGGCCTAAAGAAGCTCGCGGACGACCTGGTTAGAATAGCTATTAAAACTAAGGAGGCAGTTGAAAAGCTGATCGAAAACCCTAAAGGAGCCGTGGAGAAGGCCCATGAAGTGGAAGAAATAGAGGAGCAAATCGACGACTTCCGCCGCGATTTACTAAGGACTATTATGAGGTCGTACGACTCCTTAGGCACCGTTAAGATGCTTTGCTTAAAGGAAATAGTTGATAGCATGGAGAACGTAGCGGATAAATGTGAAGATGTAGCCGACTTAATTAGGTCGATAGTTATCGTTGCCGTCTAAACACGGCTTAACGCTTCACGTAGCTTCCGTGAAACGAGTTCGCTAACCCTCTTCCCATCAACCTTACCCCTTAAAACCTTCATCACCTCACCCATGATCGCCTTCTCGGCTCTTACGCCCCGCTCCTTGATTAAGGGCTCCTTGACCTTTAAGACCTCATCTATTATCCGTTCTACCTCGCTTAGAGGTATAGCCTTTATACCTAGCGCTTCAACAGCTTCCTCCACGCTTTTAGATGGGTTTTTCGCTAGCCAAGCCAATACTTCGGGTACTGCCTCTTTAACTATAACACCTTTTTCCACTAGCTTAAACATTTCAACTATGGTTTCCTCGCTAATAAGCTCCATCGGAAGCCCATCCCGCTTTAAGCTTCTCCACGTCTGCTCTATAGTGGTCGCTACCAATGATGGGGGTACGTTACATTCCTTTAATACTCTTTCAAACAGGTCCAGCCTATACGAGGAAACCATTAATGTAGCTAGCTCCTGGCTTAACCCTAACTCCTCAATGAAGCGTTTAAGTTTTCGTTCTGGAAGCTCCGGTAGGTTACTTCGTAGTTTTTCAATATACTCCTTAGGTATGGTGAGGGGCCTTACATCGGTCTCCGGGTACATACGGGCTGAGCCCGGCCTAGGCCTCGTGTAATGCGTCGTCCCATCGGGATTAACGCTACGAGTTTCCTCGGGAACCCCTCTTAAGGCTTCACGAGCCCTTCGAGCTACCGCCTTTAACGCTTCGATAGCGTTAACCTGGGGAGCTACTGTGAATACCACTGCGTCGCTAGTTCCGGCTTTAACCTCCTCCTTTAACCTTTGAACTTCGTCACTACTTATACCGTAGGCGGGAAGTTCATCCGTATGGAAAATTCCTTCAACACTACCCCAGAAGCACGCGTAATCCTTAAACTCTGTTCCAAGCCTTCTGTTAGGTTGGAGCTCAACCCCCAATAAGCCGGCGAAGCCTGGAAGCCGTAAAGCCATGACGCGGTAACCCATCTCCAGCTTACCCTTAATAAGCTTAGACTTCGTAGCTTGAAATAGCTCGGTAATATCGATAAACTCGTCCTTCACGTCTTCCTCCTTAACCCCCCGCCTCCTTAGCTCCTCTGTTATCTCCAGTAGCTTTAATTGTCGTTGAACCTCGAGCTCTATAACCCTTGATATTAGCTCTAAATCCTGAACACCCTTTATCTCGATACGTGCACCTCGCTCAATTGATACGTTTAAATCCTGCCTTATGGTTCCTAAACCCCGTTTAACCCTACCCGTAGCTCGAAGTATTTGCCCAATTTTAAGCGCTACCCTTTCAGCCTGATCTGGGTTCCATATATCTGGAGCGGTCGTTACCTCGATTAAGGGTATGCCTAATCTATCTAGACGGTAACGTACCTCGCTAGCCGATTCACTAATCTTTCGAGCAGCATCCTCCTCGACGCATACTGTTTGTACGCCGACGTCGCCATCAGGGTCCTCAAGTTTAGATTTAGGCCCTCCAAGTGCTACCATAGCCGTCCTTTGGAAGCCCGTAGTATTAGATCCATCTATAACCACCTTCCTCATGACGTGGACTACGTCTACGGGTTCAGCCTTAAGTAGGAGGCTAGCGATAAGCGCTATCTCAACCGCTTCCCTATTAATATCGTGTGGTGGCTCCTCGTCTTGTTCAACTAGACAGGTGGAATCGTTATAGGCTTCATAAACGTATGTTTTCCCCCTCTTAAACTCGAATAGGGCGGCTTCATCAACCTGGCCCAGTTCGCTTTGCGTCGGTCTTAGCCTCCTCACGAACACGACGTCCGGTGGATCATCTCTAATCCTTGTAGGGCAGTTGCAAAATAACTTATGCTTAGTATCTAGCTGCTGATGGAGCTCAAGCCCCACCTTTAACCCTAGGTCCTTATAGTCCACCATTACGACGACCCGCTCTACTGAGCTTACCTTTTTCAAACTTCTTTATGCTAGTGAACCTAATAAATATGTGCTTATCTACGATTAAGCTCGTGGGTTACCTATCGAGTAAGCTCATGATTAAACATTAAAGCCTTCTAAGCTGTTGATTAAGTGTTTAACCTTACAATTTGACGTTTAGCGCATAACGTAGACTTGTTATAGCACGTTACGTGGTTGTGCTCCAGCACGCTATGTATATGTGTTGTAGTACGTCGTGTAGTTGTGTTTTAACGCGTTAAATAGGTATGTTCTTAAGTAAGGTAAGTGTCTGGTTCTAGTGTTTGGAGGAGTTGCGAAATGAAGAGGGTTTAACGCTAAGCTTAAATGCCTTGAAGGCGGATTTGAAGGAAGTTTCAAGCTTTACTAAAAACGTTTACTTAAGGCTTGAGCGTTAAAAGTCGTAGAAGCATGATCTAGGGTTTATCTCCCCAGCTATATTTGTTAGCATGATCCTCCTGACCTCCTGTGGATCCCGCGTTTGACCCAGGGTCCACATAAGCTTTACCAGGGCAACCTCGGGAAGCATATCCTCCCCGGGGATTACGCCCATCCTATAGAGGTCTACCCCGGTTCGGTAGACCTGCATATTAATCCTCCCCCATAGGCATTGGGAGGTCATAACGACGGGTATGCCTTCCTCTATAGCCCTCTTAATCTGTGGGAATAGGTAGCTAGGAGTATGGCCAAGCCCAGTGCCCTCGATAACTATTCCGTGGAAGCCCTTATCAATGTAGAAATCTAGGGCTTCAGGGGCTATGCCTGGATACGTCTTTACTAATGCTACTCTTTCATCGAAGCTAGCTTTAAGGGTTAACGTGTTAAGCTGCTTTCTTCTTGAGTAGTCGTCGGTAAGCATGATGACTGAACCTTTCTCAACCTTCCCTAAGGGTGGTGAGTTTATTGATGTAAAGGCGTCGCGCCTACTAGTATGACACTTTCTAACCTTAGTACCCCTATGAAGCAGGGTAAAGGTATCTCCTGGTTCTCCATGCATTATTACCACTACCTCGGCGAAGGGGCCCTTAGCGGCGGCTATAACGGCTGATAGTAGGTTTAAGGCTGCGTCGGAGGAAGGCCTATCGGAGGATCTTTGAGCCCCGGTAAGAACTACTGGGACCGGTAGGTTTTGTAGGGCGAAGCTTAAAGCGGCAGCCGTATAACTCATCGTATCCGTTCCATGCGTTATCACCACGCCCCTTACGCCTTCATTTATATGTTTAGCCGCTCGTTCAGCAATAGCTGCCCAGTACTTAGGATGCATATCCTCGCTTAATAGGCTGAATAAGACTTCAGCCTTAATGTTAGCCATATCGCCTATCTCAGGGACTACGCTATATAGGTCTTGAGCCGATAAAGCTGGGTATACTGCTCCGGTCTTATAGTCAACCCTGGAGGCTATAGTACCTCCCGTACTAATTATTGAAACCGGGGGTAGGCCTTCAACCTCCCTAAGAGGTATAGGTGGTAGCTCCGGTATACGTTCAACCCCCTTCTCAATAAGCTCGATACGTGTATCATCGGTTAGCGTCAACCCTACATTATACCCGTTCTCAAGCTTTAACACTACGTAACGGTCCGAAGCCGTAGTTAACGGCATTAATAGCCCTTCATAGGCTGTTAACCCTTTAACGACTCGAACCTTATCGTAGACTTGAGCACCTACCTTCTCCAGTACCGATAAAGCGTACCCGTAGTATCCTTCAAGCCTAGCCAATGGTAAGCACCTTGACAGATCAAAAGTTTCACCGGGTTAATATATCGATATCGATCCTCCGATCGACTTGTCTGGTTTGGGAAGCTTTAAGTATTTGGAACGTTACTTAAACCCTTTATGTATGGGTTAAGCCTTTACAATTATTACCTCTTCCTTAACAATAGGGAGCTGTAGCTAAGTAAGCCTTACTGAGGGTTTAAGTTACGCTTAGCTTAAACTACCTTTGAAGTAGTTAAAGGTTTACGCCGGAGCCTTCAATGGAGCAATATAGCCTAGTAGTCGTTAGGTCTAGTGTTTAAGCCTTGAAGGTTGAGGGACGCTTAGAGGGGGATCCGTTAAGCTTCCGACTCGACGTTCTTAGTTGCAGCTAGGGTTGGGTATAGGAACCTACGGAAATACTTTTTCCTAGCGCTAATCCTAGGGATAGAGCCCTTCCTAGGTTTAGGCGGTATTTTAGGGGTTGCGCTTCTAACCTTACCGGCCTTCGTTAATGAGCCGTGGCTAGGCATAATTATACACCTATTAGGTCTTAGTGGACGGGATTAAATAAAGTTTACACTAGAGCCTCCGGTAGGAATTATCCTTCACTACTTAGCTTATGCCTTCGAAACGCCTTTGTAATGTCTATGGGTCTTCCTGTAGCGTCTCTAGCGGTTCTTCCAAAGTCTTTAAGCTTTAGTAGGGTTTGTGAGTTAAACACTGGTCCATCACTGCAAACCCTATACCCATTAATGGCGCACGCTCCGCATAATCCTACTCCGCATTTTATTAGGCGTTCAAGGCTCATTTGAGCCGTAACTTTATAGTGGGCTGAAGCATTAAGCAGGTCCTTAAGCATTGGTTCAGGGCCGCAGGCATAGATTTGATTATACCTTCCTTCAGCTAATACTTTAACGGCTAGCGCGCTGGCTAACCCCTTAACTCCGGCTGATCCGTCGTCGGTGGTAATCATAAGGTTATGATTAGCCCCCTTTAAAACCTTCCTAAGCCTATCGTAGAAAAGTAGTTCTCGACTTGTTCTAGCACCTATTATTACCGTTAGGGAGGCGTTGAGGGCGACTAAACCCTCGATGAGGGGGGCTAATGCAGCAACCCCTACACCGCCACCTACTACTAACACCTTGCCGCCTGTTAAGGTGAAACCCTTACCTAGGGGGCCCCTAATACCGATTAGGGTGCCGGGCCTACATGCATGGAGGGCTTCCGTGGCTTCACCAACCTTCGCTACGCTTATCCCGATTCTCCCCTTGATCCCTATGAAGGATAGGCTCATTGGTACCTCGTCAACACCTGGTACCCAAACCATTAAGAACTGGCCTGGTACAGCGGATTTAGCTATTTCCTCATCGGTGAAGAGGAGCGTTTTAATCGAGGGTGTCTCCCTTATAACCTCTTCAACCTTTACGACCTTAAAGCCAACCAAGTAGGTTCCTCCTTAGCTACCTTAAACATCAAGTCGGCTTCCTCCGCTGGCTTTATGGGCTAAGCCTATCATTTCATTAACGCTTTTAAAGCCCTCCTCCTCCATGTAGGCTTTAAGCCCCTTCAATACCTCCTTAAATACGTCTAACCCCTTTAACGCGATAGCCGATCCTATTTGAACAGCGCTACTACCGGCCAGTATAAACTCTATAGCGTCGCGCGTTGATACTATGCCTCCTACACCTATTAACGGTATGTTAACGGCCTCGTAAAGCTGGTATACGCATTTAACCGCTATGGGTTTAATGGGTGGACCTGATAAGCCTCCAATCTTATTGGCTAGTACTGGTCGTTTAAGCTTAGTATCTATTAGCATAGCGCCTATACTATTTATAGCTACGATAGCGTCGGCTCCAGCCTTTTCAACGCTTCTCCCTACTTCAACTACGCTTGACGCTTCGACTGTAAGTTTAGCGAAGACAGGTATTGAGACTTGGTCTTTCACCTGTTCGATAACCATCTTAGAAAGCTCGGGCTTCTGCGAGAAGTGGATAAGGCCGTTGGCGTGAGGACAGGAAAGGTTAAGTTCTACCGCGTTAGCTCCAGCCTCCTCCATCTTTAAAGCTACCTTTGCATATTCCTGAGGCGTTTTACCGAAGACGCTCGCGATTACGGTAACGCCGCGCTTCTTAACCTTTCTAACCTCCTTAGCCATATAGGAGGCGCCTGGGTTGGGAAGCCCCATGGCGTTTATGAAGCCCCCGCCTACGGGGATAAGCGTAGGGTTAGGGTAGCCGATTCTAGGTCTTAACCCGACGCTTTTAGTAACAACCGCTCCAATACCTGTTGATGCTAACCTAAGTAGTAAGGAGCTATTACTACCAAGAATCCCCGAGGCGTTCATTAATGGGTTTTTTAAGCGTAGCCTACCTAGATTAGATGCTAGCTCCACCAAGAATTATCAGGCCCTACCTTTCGTTGGTTTAACGAGCTTTTATAGTTCTATGCAGTATTTTTTACCGTTATAAAGCGGGTATTGGTTGGTGTAGAGGTTGTCGGTTGACTCAAGCGCTTCAATGTTTCTATCAAAGCATTTACAGTTTCTGGTTAAGCTTCTTGAGGAGAGGCTGCTTCGTATTGCTGGCAGCGGCTTCGACCCTAGATTCATGTTCGTCGGGCTTAACGCGGATTCATCGAGGGACTTCGCCCGACGATTCTTCGGTGATGGAAGGTTTAAGGTCTTCGCCGTTGACGGGAGCATGGCTCAAGAAGAACACTTAGAAATGCTACTATTCCATGTTTGCTCCCTCGGTTGTTACGGTTTGCTTAAAGTAGGGGTTGACGGCGTCGAGGTTAACGTACGCGACGTTAAGCGTGATGAGGCTTTAACGTTGACCGCCAGCGTACCCTTATGGTTGGAGGATCTACCTAACGTAAACCCTCAAGCTACTTATGCCTCTGAGGATTATTATTTAAGCCGCTCTATTGAGAGCATACCTTACGCTTTAATGAGGCTCTCTGAGCTTACCGTAGCCTATAGGCTTACTCAGCAACCGGACGTTAGGGTCATCTTAATGGACGGATCACTTTCAGGGGTCTATGGACCCCTAATGAGAGACTTTAGGCTCCTAATGAGGGGGTCAAGCGTATTTGAAGGGCTTAAAACGCCTTACGGTAGTATAAGTAAGGCTGACGTAGTGTTAGCTGGTAATCTTGGGCCATACCCCTACTTCATTCCTAATAGAGGTGTTTTCTCGAAGTACCATTGTTTAAAGCACCTACTTGATAAGGATGATGACGGCTGGATCCCAGTAGATGAGCTTAAGTCGCAGTATAGTAGCTTTAACCGTGTTTACGCGGGGCTTAAGAGGCTTAACGATAGGCTTAGTGGAGGCCTCCTCGAGCTTAAGGATGGAGGTAAACATGTTAGGGTTAGGCCGGAGCTTAAAGATTATTGGGATAGGGTTTGGTGGGCTACCTCTAGGTTAGCTGATCGGATATTTGAAGGGAAGGATGAATACCCGTTACTGCTTGACGAGGATCGATGGATTACGGTTTTAGATGTAAACGCCATGAACCTTTTCACGCTCTACAACCTATTAAGCGAAGCGGTTAGGAGGAGGGTACTGGTGGTAGGCGTTGCTAAGGATACGTCGGCTACAGACTTCGTAAGGTCCTTAATGCCGACGCTACTACACATTAAGGGCGTAACTAACGACTTTGAAGGGCTACCTGTGCTTCAAAGCGATAAAGCTACGTTAACTATGCTTAGCTCCATAAGTCACGATAAGCTTCCAACGCCATGGAGAACAATTGAATACGACTACTGCTTCGCTACTTTAATCTCTAAGATAGTTAAGGGTGAGCTTAACATTAAAGCTGCTAGAAGGATTATTGGGAGGGAGCAAACCTTCGTTAAAAGTTATTTCCAGTTGAGATCGTTAAGCCTTGACTCCTCGATGAGGAGTCCTGTGTTCTGCTACGATAGGCCGCTATACCCTGAGTACGACGAATGCCTTCTAAGTACGTTGGAAGCTCAGGAATACCGGGCCCAAGTCCAAATACACCCATTAATAGAGGTTGAGAAGCTAAGCTCCATTGGAAACTTCGTTTTACACCTACTAAGCTTATCTGATAACCCCTACGTTATAGAGGAGGATGGTTATAACCACCTGCTCTTTCTAGTTGATAAGTACGTAAAAGCGTTATCTAAGCAAGCTGGGGAGGCGTTAAGAGGTATTGCTTCCTTAGGATTAGGGCGGATCGTAAATAAGTATAAGGCGTACTTTGTAGCTAAGAGGTTTAGGGATCTTCGAGCCGAGGTTGAAAGGTTGAGGGAGGTTCGAGGTGTACTCGGCGTTAAACCGACCCTTTGAAGACTTAGATGGAAGGTTTAAGGCCCGCTTAAAATCTTCACAGGTTAAAGAGCGTAGCTTCATAGCTAGGGAGGGGACAGTTACATTAACGAGCGTGGTAGGAGTTTTTGAAGCTGCCTTCGACCTCGACGTACTATCGCACCTTGAAAAGCCGTGCTTTATAGCCGTTAAACGGACAGATAAGGACGGTGAAAAATACTTGATTTACGAGGTTACGGCTGTTAAACCAGTACATTACCAGATGCTATCGATAAGTTCGGGGATGCCTAAAATCGTTAGGCATGAATACCTTGAAAAAGTTGATCAAAGCTGGGGAAGGTCTGAAGATACGTGGATCGATATTTACGCGGTTTACACTGGCTACGTGATGAGAGAAGCTGGTGGAGGATATACCTTTGAGCGGAATGAGGCCATAGTGCCTCTTGAAGGAGCTGAAGCAAAACTCTTATCAGTAGAAGCCGTGGAAGACCTAATTAACGTTAAGGGCGGCGTAAGCATAGGCGTCATGGAGGGGGTCGAAAAGGAGCTACTAGTAAACTTGGAGAGGCTGTTAAAGTACCATGGAGGCGTGTTCGGCTTTACTGGCGTCGGTAAATCGAACCTAACTTCCATGCTGGCTAGGAAAATCCTTGAAAACCTACCCGACGTTAAGGTAGCGGTAATCGATGTAGCTGGGGAGTATGGTGTTGGGCTGGCTGATCAAATAGCGGAAAAGGGAGCAATATATACGACGGAAAACTACGAGCTAGCTGAGGATAGGGTTGACGCCTTCCTAGCTTCGCAGGCGGTACCTGAAACCCTCTATGAAGCTTTAAACCAAGCGGGCCTTAAAAACGTCTTTGAAGCTTACGTGGAAGATCTATTCAATAGGGAGAAGATAAGGCCCTTAAGCTTGGAATTAAGGTCCTTCGAGGCCTTAATACGTCCCTTTGAGGCTATAGATAGACCTGAAGCCATAAGCATGTCGATGGACTTAAGGAAAACCCTTGAAAAGAGGAAGCTACCGGTGTCGATAAGTATAGATAGGATACTTAAGGATGAACAGCTTTATAGCGAGGTCTTAAGCATCTTAAACAGCTACAAGGATAAAGTGAAAAAAATACGTTACCCACCTGAGAAGCTAGTAGCTCAGATAGAGCTTACCATAAAGGTGTTTGAGGCATACGCTAAAGAGGTCGGGGAGAAGGCTAGTACGCCTGAAGATATAGCTTATAAGCTTACGGATCCGCAAGACCCTGAAAGACTAATAGTGATATACGTTCCAAACCCCTTAGACGCTAGACGCTTAGCTACAAGGTTGATTGACGGGCTCTTCATAATACGTAAGAGGAGGTCTAGGGGGCCGAGGCTCCTCCTAATATTGGATGAGGCACAGGAGTTCATACCTGATAGGGTGAGTAGAGAAGACTTCACGGCTGAAGCAAACATAGCCGTCGAAAAACTACTTAGACAGGGGAGAAAATACCGGATACATGGTTGGATAAGCACTCAGAGGGTAGCCCATTTAAACGTAAACGCAATACAGCAAATACAAAGCTTCTTCGTAGGGACGTTGCCGAGGGAGTATGATCGGAGGGTAATAGCGGAGGCAACGGGGATAAGCCCGGATATTTTAGATAAAACGGCTTACCTCGACGTAGGAGAATGGCTGTTCGTATCGTTTAGGGCTACGAAGCTAAGGAACGTTCCAGTATTTATAAGGGCGGAGAACAATGAAGAGGCGCTACTGAGACACTTCTCAAACTTAAGCAGTTGAAGCACGCTTTAACAGGGGTAGCCGACGAGTTACGTGTACTCGTCGATGGCCTCCACCGCTTTAATACGTACTAGTAAGCTTATTGAGAGGATTTGTAAAGCTAACCGCCATGTTTAAAAGCTAAGTCAGCCGCTAGATAACGGCGAGGAGTAGTTATTGATTAAGGGAGAAGTTAACTACTTGGCTTTAACCCCGATCGGGGTCTTCCTCCTCGACGGGGATGGCAATGTTATTGATAAGAACCTATTTCCTAAGGAGCCTGCTAAGGTTGCTGAGGGGTTAAGCCTAATTGAAAGTGGAGTTTTAACCCCTGAGGTTAGGGAGCTCTGTAAAAAGGCGGCTATTGGAGTTAAGAAGCTAGTTGTTGAGGTTGAGGCCTTAGCTAAAGCCATTTCGTCGGAGTTGAAGCTTAACGTTTCAGTTGAAACCTCGCCCCCCCAGGTTAAAGCTTTAAGGGCGAAGGTAGCTGATTACGCTTTAAAGCTAGGTTTCCCCTCGAAGATGGAGCTTAACGCCTTTTACCATGCGGTTTCCTTAGAGCTCGCTAAGAGGAAGCTTAAGGAGGCTGTTGAGAAGCGTGATCTACTGGTGGCGCAAGCCGTAACAGCTATAGATGACGTGGATAAAACCATAAACCTGTTAGTATCGAGGCTTAGGGAGTGGTATGGGGTACACTTCCCCGAGCTTAATGATCTACTGGAGGATCATGAGGGCTTCTCTAGGTTTGTAGGTGAGGTAGGCTGGCGGGGCGCGGTTTCTAAGGAAAACCTGTTAAAGCTCGGCTTACCTAAGGATAAGGTCTCTAAGGTTATTGAGGCGGCTAAAGGAACTATTGGAGCCGAACTTGGGGAGGAGGATTTAAAACCTATCAAGGAGACTAGCTCGGTAATTCAACATCTCTACGCGGTTAGAAGGCTTTTAGAGGATTACGTGGATAGGGCGATGGATGACGTAGCTCCAAACGTGAAGAGGTTGATCGGACCAACTATAGGGGCTAGGCTAATCGCTTTAGCCGGAGGGCTGGAGAAACTAGCTAAAATGCCAGCTAGCACAATACAGCTCCTCGGAGCTGAGAAAGCCTTATTTAGGTTCTTAAGGACGGGGGCTAAACCACCGAAGCATGGCGTTATATTTCAATGCCCCGAAATCCATAGAGCGCCGAGGTGGCAACGGGGTAAGATAGCGAGGGCATTAGCAGGTAAGTTATCCATAGCGGCGCGGGTTGACTATTTTAGCGGTGAATACGTAGGCGACGAGTTAAGGAGGGACTTAGACGTAAGGATTGAGGAGATAAAGAGGACCTACGCGAAGCCGCCAGTTAAAAAGCGATCTAAGCGGCTTAAGAAGGGACGTTGAGGTGTGACGTATTGGTTAAGGTTAAGCCTTCCGATAAGTTTCCAGGAGTATACTTCGTAGAGCTCGAAGGCGGCCAGGTAAGGCCGGCTACCGTAAACCTAGCTCCAGGCGTTAAGGTTTACGGTGAAAACCTGATCGTTGTAGGCGGTGTTGAATATAGGGTTTGGGACCCGTTTAGATCGAAGCTGGCGGCCTCAATACTTAAAGGTTTGGAGAGCCTACCGATTAAGCCAGGGTTAAAGGTCTTATACCTAGGTGTTGCATCTGGAACCACCGCTTCCCACGTTTCCGATATAGTTGGTCCGGAGGGGTTCGTATACGGTGTTGAGTTTGCTCCTAGGGTTATGCGCGAGTTTATTTCGAGGGTATGTGAGCATAGGAGTAACGTAGCCCCAATACTCGCCGATGCCCGTATGCCAGCCCTCTATAGCGCACTAGTACAGGAAGTTGACGTTATATACCAGGATGTTGCGCAGCCGGATCAAGGTAAAATCCTGGTTGATAACGCGCGGATGTTCCTCGCGAGGGGCGGATGGACTATGCTAGCTGTAAAGGCTAGAAGCGTTAACGTAGCTAAGGAGCCTTCAGAGGTTTATAGGAGGGAGGTAGCTACGCTTAGAGAGGGAGGGCTACGAATAGAGCAAGTAATACACCTTGAACCTTACGACGTGGACCACGCCATGATAATTGCCCGGTACGAGTAAATCAGTGTTGGAGGGGTAAACGTTGATGGACGACTTCAAGGCTGCTGATCGATTCCTTAAAGCCCTTTGGAGAAAGGAGGTTGAACGCCTTAACGACCACTTGCCTAGGGAGTTTAAAACTTTGGAGGAACTCCTCAAGGAGGAGGAGCCGTCAGTTAAAGCTAAGGATGGTAGCGAGTTAGTCTTTAGTAGGGAGGAGTTAGAGTTTATCGCTAAAAGCCTACCTAAGGATGAGTATCGAACCTTGAGGTTACCTATAATACTTATGAGGCGTATTGATTTAGGGCCCGGAGTATTTTCAGTTAGTGGTGGAAGGGCTGAGGCTTTATTAGTTCGTAAGGTGCTTAATGAGGGTGGTCGAGCAGATCCTTCAACCCCGCTTTACCTATATAGACCCCAGGTAGCCCTATTGAGGCGTAAGCTTAAAACTACGACTGTAATCGGTTTCTCGACAGAAGGTGTTTTAGGTCTTGAGGAATTATTGTAGCTGTAGGTTTAACCGGGCTTATCATCAGCTTTAAGTAAACGCTTAAAGCTTTAAGGCTACTTCCATCCCTTCTAGTTAAAGGTGGGAGCTGATGTCGGTGAGCGGTGAAGCTTTAGCTCCAGCTTTATGGGTTGAACGTTACCGTCCTAGGCGTCTTGACGAGGTCGTTAATCAGAAGGAAACGGTTGAAAGGCTTAAGCAGTTTGTAAAGGCGAAAACGATACCGCACCTCCTCTTCGTGGGTCCGGCTGGAACAGGTAAAACCACGGCTGCCTTATGCTTGGTGATGGAGCTCTACGGTGATGATTGGCGCCGCCATACGTTGGAGCTTAACGCCTCGGATGAAAGGGGTATTCAAACCATTAGGGAGAGGGTTAAGGAGTACGCGAGGACTATGACTATGGGTGATGTACCGTTTAAAACCATAATCCTTGATGAGTGCGACGCGATGACGCCCGACGCGCAATGGAGCCTTAGGAGGATCATGGAGATGTATTGGCGTACCACGAGGTTTACGCTAATAGCTAACTACGGATCCAGGATCATAGAGCCAATACAGTCAAGGTGTGCCCTATTTAGGTTTTCGCCACTCTCAGAGGAGGACGTAGCGGAACGGTTAAAGTACATAGCTAAGGCTGAGGGTGTAAAGCTCCTCGATAATGGTATTGAAGCGATCTGGGAGTTATGCGGCGGGGACCTTAGGAGGGCTATTAATACGCTTCAAGCAGCCGCAGCCGTAAAGGAGGTAGTAGACGAAGAAGCGGTATATAAGGTGGCTGGTAGAGCTACACCGCGCGAGGTACGGGAGATGGTTAGCCTCGCCTTAAAGGGGAGGTTTATTGAGGCACGTAACTTACTTAATAAGTTAATGCTTAACTATGGGCTAGCTGGCCTAGATCTAATACGTCAAGTACACGGCGAAATCCTAAAGATGAAAATACCTGAAGGCGTAAAAGCCGACATTATAAACGTCATAGGCGAAGTAGACCATAGAATGGTTGAAGGAGCTAATGAAGACATACAGTTAAGCGCCCTACTGGCGCAGCTCGCTAAGTTCGGAGCTATGTTTGGAAAAGAGCTTGAAGGGGGCAACAGTGGCTGAACTGTTCACGGTTAAGTATAAACCTAGGAAACTTAACGAGATAGTGGGTAATGATAAAGCGGTAAAACAGTTTATTGGCTGGCTTAAGGGGTGGAAGTCTGGATCTAAAGCCGCTTTATTATATGGGCCTCCTGGCGTCGGTAAAACCTTAACTGTTGAAGTTGCAGCTAAGGAGCTTGGCTACGACTTAGTACAGCTTAATGCTAGCGACGTAAGGACCGCGGAAGCCATAATGAGGGTAGCTGGTACCGCTACGCGCTTCGCCTCCCTCCTCGGCGGTAAGAGGTTAATATTCTTTGACGAGGTTGACGGTATAAGCGGATCTGAAGATAAGGGGGGGCTTGGAGCGATTATCGAAGTGTTAAAGAAGACACAGGTACCCGTCGTGCTTGCCGCTAATGACCCATGGGATCCAAGACTTAGGCCGCTACGCCAATACTGTGAAATGATAAGGTTTAACAGGGTAGGTGTAACGTCGCTAGTAGCCTTCTTAAGGAGGGTGTGCCAAGCTGAGGGTGTTAAGGCCGATAATGATGCGTTACGCGTAATCGCTAGCATAGCCGAGGGGGATGTAAGGGCTGCTTTAAACGACCTCCAAGTACTAATTCAGGGGAAGCGGACTTTAACGGTGCGTGACGTCGAGTGGATTAAGGCTAGAGAGAAGGAGCTCGGAGCCTTTGATGTACTTAAAGCGATATTTTCAGCTAGAAACGCTACGGAGGCTAAAAGCGCCTTAGACTCGTCTCGGGTGGATTACGAAATGGTGTTGGAGTGGATCCACGAAAACCTCCCATATCAGTATACGGACCCGGAGGAGTTGGCTAAGGCCTACGACGCCCTTTCCCGAGCCGACGTCTACCTAGGCGTAGTTAAGAGAAGACAGCGGTGGGAGCTATTAAGCTATGCGTTGGAGCTTATGTCGATAGGTGTAGCTATGGCTAAGAGGGGTCGTTACCGCTTCGTTAAGTATCAATTCCCCCAGAGGATTATACAGATGGGTCAAACTAAGTATGTAAGGGAGCTACGGGATAGAATCTGCGCAACGATAGCTAGTAAATGCCACGTTTCACGGAAGGTTGCAGCTAGTGAACTATTACCCTACGTAAAGCTAATTTTTGAGAACAGCGAGGCCATGAGGGAAAACATTTCAAGGTGGCTCCAGTTAACCGATGAGGAACGGGAGTTCCTCATGGGGGGCGTTAAGCTTGAAGGGGGGGAAAACGCTAAGGCCGATGGTTAAAACGCCTAATTTAATATCGAAGGGTGGGGGGAAGCAGCGTGAAGGACGCGGCTTCTCGATCGGTGAGTTAAAGGAGGCTGGGTTAAGCGTAGCGGAGGCCGTTAAGCTCGGGGTTTACATTGATAAAAGGCGTAGATCAACACATGAATACAACGTTAAAGCGCTTAAGGAGTACTTAGCAAGGCTTAACAGAACGGTTAAGTCCTTAGGTTAAGCCTAAGGCTTATAGTAAGGCTCCCTTAAAGCTACGGCTTTAAGGATTTGCTCCTTTAACCCTTCAACACCTGAAGCCGATCTTAATAGTCCGCTTAGATCCACGTAGTTATCATCCCTCATTAGGCAGGGTTTTAGCCTACCATCAGCCGTCATCCTTAACCTATGGCAATTTAAACAAAAGGCTGAGTTATGGTGGGGGCGGACAACTTCAACCACTACGCCCTCCTTTAGGAGGAGCTTAAGCCTCCTATGCATGGCTCGAAACGTAAAGTGTGTTGAAATGTTTTTAAGCTGCTCCTCCACGGGTGATAGGTCCACGTAGTACTTATGGAAGAAGCTACTAGCTTTACCCATATCCTCCAGCTCGATGAGTTGGAGCGTAACGTTATGGTTCTTAGCGAACCTTATCATGTCAGGTATTTCCTCAACGTTTACGCCCTTAAGAACCACCATGTTCACCTTAACCGGGGTAAGGCCCGATTTAACCGCCGCATCTATACCTCTAACGACGTCGTTTACCATATCCCTCCCGGTAACGAAACGGTAAACTTCGGGCTTAAGGCTACATAGGTTAACGTTAACTCTGGTTAATCCTGCCTCCTTAAGCTTTGAAGCATATCTTTCAAGCAGGGTTCCATTAGAGGTTAATGATACCTCAGCGATCCCCGGGACCTTAGCTACTTCCTCGATGATGCCGACTATGTCGGGTCTAAGTAGGGGTTCACCACCAGTTATTTTGATATCGGTTAAACCTAGTTGCGCTGCTGCTTTAACTACTTTCACTATTCCATCTAAGGATAGCTCATCACCTCGACTAGGCTTAGGGTCGCCCTCCATATGGCAATATATACATTTCAGGTTGCACTTCCTAGTAACCGATATCCTAAGGCCTTTAACAGGCCTATTGTATCGATCTATGAGCATCAGTCCACCCCTGGCATCAAGCGTTACAAACGCCTCCACCTCTTAATTGTAACGGCCGATAAGTAATCCCTAACGAGTAAATGGCAACGATCAACCTTTAAGCGGCGTATAACCCCTTCAAGAAGGGTTTCAATACCAACCATAAGTTCCGAAACGGAACGCGTATAGGTTAAAGGTAGAAAGTTTAAGTAATAAGGGTCTTCGAAAACTAAAAGAATCATCTCCACCACCAGTTAAAGGTAAAACCATCCCCCAAATAAGTACACTGTACTCTTAAAGAAGGATTAATACTTACGTCCCCCTACGATTCGATTAAAATCGAACGCGGCGGTTTAGGTCGACGCGTAGAGTAAGGAGAGGTTGAAAAGACTGTAAACTAGCTACGTAGCTCGTTTATCTGTTCGTCGCTATAGCCTAGCCACCTCAATATCTCCACGGTATGCTGACCTAATGCTGGAGGCGGGCTTCTAACCTTAAACTTAACCCCAGCTACCTTTATGGGGTTACCTATTTGTTTAAGCTTTCCAAGCGTTGGGTGTTCAACCTCGATCAACATGTCCCTTTGAACGACGTGTGGATCATTAAAGACCTCATCAACAGAGTATAGGTTTCGAGATGTAAGGAGGGGCTTCTGGGCCCGGAAGTAAGCCTCAATACGCCTTTCAAGCTCTCCAAAGGCTTTATTGTACTTCTCCTTCAATGCTTCAAGAGACTTCCATGCCTCGGCTTTAAGACGAGCTCTTCCCTCTTCGTATTGTAAAGGTGTGATCTCCTTCTGCCTACGTTTCAGCGCTTGCCACGGCTCGTAAAGGTTCTTTATGATGAGCTTACTCTCCTTCAGCATTTCCTCGTGAACGGCTTCGATCTCGCTGTAGATTGGCTCCATAATATTCCAGTATACTGGTCTCGGATCCCTTAAGGCGTGCTTAATTAAGCACGCCTTAAGCCGTTTATGTGGAAGCGCCAGCTCAACGTTCTCTAGGAGGCGCCTAACGTGGGCTTTGACACAAACTCTGACATAGCGGCAATCGTTATTGAGACATCCATAGTTTGTCACCGTTCCTTTGGGCGTCGTATACAGGTGCACCCTGTACCCGCGTTGTTTAAGCGCATCGTAGAGCGGCTTGAGGACGTATGTTTTCTCATTGTATAGTACAACCTTGAACTTCGCGACTCTTCCTTTATGGCTCCACGTACACACCGACCCCTCGGCGTCGATGGCTATGCCGAGTACGTTGTAAAGCTTTACGTCGTTATCTATAGGCGCTGGATTACGCCTTTCAAGAAGGTACTGGAGGCTCTTAAGCGGTAGGTAAATCCATAGTTGCCACTTATAGTTTCCTTTGTTATCCTTGTACGGCGCTACGCCCACATACCCGTACCTGCCGAAAGCCTCCCTGAAGAGGAGCTCCAAGTACGGGTCAGGCGTGAAAAGCGTTACTTGTACCTGTCTCCCATACTGTATTACGCTTCCATCGGTGTGCGCTAAAAACCATAGCTTGAGCTTCTCTGTATCGTCGCCGTCAAAGTCGCGTTTGATGTACTTCGTATTCGCTAGTTGCAACGCCGTTACATTGTCGCGCACTTTAACGTTCATCTTACGCTTCATCCACCGGTACAGCGTAGCAAACGGTACGCTGAGGTACTTTGATAGCTTTTTTATTGATACGCCCTTACCCCAACGTAAGTCCTCAACTAATACTCTGAAGCGATGATTAACGTCGAGCGCCTCATCCATCACTATCTTCCTTGTCTCCTCCGAAAGCATCACTAGCAACTCGTTTGGTATCACTATTTCCTTGGGAACGCCGAAATCCACCCTAAGCTTTAACCCTGCTTGGAGGGGTCGTGCGACCCTTTCCCCCGTCACGGTAACTCACCAATCCTTACCATTTTCTCCTCGTACTCGCTCCATAGGAGGAGTTGCTTATCATGGTGGTACTTGCGCCTGCACTCCTCGCATATTATACTCCATAAGTACCCGTCTAACACCAGTAGCATTATCATCGGCACGTCTATCGGATTGCCGCAAACGTCGCATAGAACCACGCCGTCCGGTATAGGTATGACGTGTACAACGTTGCCGTTTTCGTCCGCGAACTTTATGCTGCGATCCTTAGCGAACCTGTACCTGCTCGCTACTACAACGAAGTAACCTAAAGTATTAGTATTACCGAGTTTTCAGCTGGTAAACTATATGTCTAGCTTCGGGGAGTATGAGCTTTTTAAGCGCTACTTCAACCGCTTGAGGGGAGCCTGGGAGGCTGAAGATAGCTGTTTCGCCACGTATACCCGCCGTACTCCTCGTTAGCATGGCGGCTGATCCTATTTCTTGGTAGCTTATTAGCCGCATTAACTCGCCGAATCCTTCCATTTTCTTCTCGATTAGGGATTCAACCACGTCGACAGTTACGTCCCTAGGGCTAATACCGGTGCCTCCGGTAACGATGATTATGTCGGGCTTAACTTCACTTATGAGTTTCTCCAGCATCTCCCTTATAGCTTCCTTACTGTTGGGCGCTAGCATCTTACTTAGAACGAGGAAGCCCTCCTTCTCTATCAAGTATTTAGCTAGCTCCCCGGTTTTATCCTCTACGGTGGTCGATATACGGCTCGCCTCATATAGTGTTGAACTGGTTACTAGTAGGGCGAAGCGTACTTGTAGGTCTTTAGCTTTATGCTTATGAGCTTGAGGCCCAGCCTCCATTAACAGGCCTCCTACCAGTTAGTTTTCAGCCGTATCGTTATTAATCACGCCTTTACGTTTAACTATGACCTTTACACTTTTAATTTCGGAGTAGGGATAGGAGCCGTTGGGGTCTTTTTCGTACTTTTTAACCATGTCCCAGATCGTTAAAAGCGCGATTGTTGTCGCTGTTAAGGCCTCCATTTCTACCCCGGTTTTACCTATCGATTTAACGATGCTTCGAACCTTCACTAGGTCCTTTTTAATCTCGAAATCCACCTGTACGTTAGTTATGTTTACGGGGTGGCATAATGGTATTAGCTCAGGTGTTTTCTTAGCCGCTAGTATAGCCGCTAGGCGGGCCGAGGTTAATACGTCGCCTTTCTCCACGTTACCCTTAAGTATTCTTTGAACCGTTTCCTCCTTAAGCTTAATGACCCCTTCAACCACGGCCTCCCGGTATACGTCATCCTTCCTTGTTATATCTACCATACCTTTAAGCACGTTGACCTGCGGCCTCCTCGTATATTTTAAAGGTTTCGAAGGTGGTTTTAAGTGCTTGAACTCTTGGGTCTTCGAGCTTTAACCTGAAAATCCTCACCCTTCCAAAGCGTTTCTCGTCTACTATACCAAACTTTTTCAATTCTTTTAGGTGTGCGTTAGTAGTAGAATGGTTGAGGTCGGATCTTTTAACGATTTCTGAAATATTTAGTTCGGCGTGGTCTATGAGGACCTTTAATATTTTCACGCGGCCCTTTGATGATAGTATCTCCTCGATCATGGGGCAAACCTCCTATAGTGTTTTAGATACTTCTCGCTCTAGTAGTTCGGCTGGTGTTTCTGGTAGACTTATTAACGTTGTCCTTCCTTTGGGGGTTGTTACAACCTTGGTTATAACGATGCCGAGGTTCCTTAAGTTCTGAACGAAGTTCCATACTTGGGTATGCTTACGGGGTTGTTCCTGAAATTCTTCACATACTGACCTATATTCTTCCTCCATTTCCCCCATGGACGCGTAGGCTTTATGGCTACGCCGAAGCAACCTAGCTAACGATAGTAGTACGTATTTCTCGTGGTTTGTTAGGCCTTGAACCTCCTCACGCCTTATCGATGGATGTAGGGATGCTCGCGCTTCCCTTACGTGCTCGGGGGTCACCCATTGAAAACCTTTAGCTTCAGCTACCTTACCGGCTTGCCATAGCAGCTCTAAGGCGTATCGTGCATCACCGCTCCCCCCTCGATCCCAGCCTACGAGGTCTGCTATTAGCTCGAGGGTTTCATCGGTTACAACGCCATCGTAGAAGGCGAGCTTCACCCTATCGTTCAGTATATCTTTAAGCTGATGTGAGGTGTAAGGTTCGAACTTGATGATGTTATGCATTAGGCTTGAACGCGTGCTTTGATCCAGCATCGTAAGCCAAACAGCATCTCGCGAGATTAGTATGAGGCTCATCCTTTGAGGCTTATTTAAGTATTCGTCCGATATACGTAGTATATCGTATAAGGCTGATTCCCCGAAGCTTTTAACCATCACGTCGACTTCGTCGAGTGTTACTAGTACGTAGGCGTTACGCTCATCGAGGGCTTGCCAAAGCATGTAAATTAGCTCCTGAGGGCTGAAACCTCTTGTTGGTAGTGTCGGTTTTACGCTTTGGATTATCCTCTTAACCACCATGAATAAGTTACGATCGCGGTGGCAATTCACGTGGACATACTTTAGCGGAATCATCATCCTCTCAGCGTAGCTTGATAAGAAGTTTCCGAAGCTCTTAGAAACAGCCGTTTTACCTGTACCTACGCTACCTATAAGTAGGGCTTTTTGAAACATACCTCCAGGGTTATCGATAAGCACTTTGAAAATTCTCATTAGAAGCTTTAGTTGTTCTTCTCTATGGGGGAGTAGGCGGGGGACGTAGTCTATTGAAAGCTTACTTTCATCCTTAAAAAGCTTCGATTTACGTAGCTCCTCCTCTAGAAGCTCCGACAAATCGGTGTCGCCTAAGGTTTAGGTGGGCAGCGATAGATATTAAGTTTACTTTAGAAAAAACAATTCTATGAGAGGTGGACGAAAGTGGATTTCGACGCTTAAACTCAGCAAAACCTATAGGGCCGCGGCCCACGATACTCAGTGTCCTTAAAGCCGCCCATAAAAACCTTAAGTAAGGATCATCCATCCCTCATTATTATAACCTGCGAAAAGGGTAAGGAGGAGCAAGCGCTTATAGAGTTCCTCGATTGCGTCTACCACGCGGATTTAAACGTTAAAGTGGAGAAAACAAGTTTCCCCGGCGTTTTAATAGCTACGTCAAGCATTGAGCCACGTAGCCTATTACGCGTACTAAGATCGTATAACGTTAAAAACATTAAGCGCGCCATCCCCGTGGATAAGCTGGTTCCAGCGGACTTAGACCACGTGCTTCAAGCAGCCTTAGAGTTATGCGTAAAACAGCTAAAACCCCCCTCAACCTTCGCCGTGAAGTGTGAGAGGCGAGGAAGAGCCTTTAGGTCGAGCCTTGAAGTCGAAGTCCTCGTAGGCGAAGAGTTAAGGAGGAAGCTAGGATGCAAGGTAGACTTAAAGAGGCCCGATTACCTAGTATGTATCGAGGTAGTCGACGGTCATGCAGGTGTAACACTCCTCTCAAAGGACGAATATAGCCATTTAAAAGTAGCCTAAGCAACCTTGAACCATTAAACCTCTAACTCTGAGAGGCTTAAGCGGTTATGCTGGCTCAGCACTCAAGATCCCGGTCATAGATCTCCGAGGCCAGGGTCTTCATAGCCAGCTTAATAGGATTACTTAGCGAGGCAGGCTTAAATAAGTTATTGGGGCTTCGCGTGTAGGGCTTAGGGCTCAGAAGTAAGCTTTAACGCGTTCCTTGAGCTCGTCGAATTTTCCATCGTATTTTGCTTTAAGCCCTAGTAACGTATTCCACGCCTCAGCTTCTAACTTTGTTCGCTCTACTTGGTACTGCGCCCAAGTGAGACTCTTCGACCGTAATCGCTCCAGATATAACACCTGCAAACACATCCTTACGCATAGGACATACGCGTAGAGAAATTTTACCGGAAAACTCCAGTAGAAATAAGGCTTAATCCATTAGGTTCAAAACTAGTACTTCCACTGGGAAGTCAGAGTATAAATACTGGTTACGTGACCAATACTTCTAGTGGAGGTTTAGCGGTTTTAATGGTGTAACGCGTTAGTGTTAAGTTTATGTTTATCATAGTTTCCAGCGGTGTCTGAGTGAAGCTAACTAGGCTTAGGGTCGAACTTATTAGCTTTGAAAGTATGGGTGTTAGATCCCAATGTACCTACTGTGATGCTGGGGATGTTTCAGTATTAATAGATGCTGGGGCATCATTAGGATGGAGGTTCGGATTACTCCCCCATCCACGTGAGTATGAGGCGTTAAGGGAAAGCAGGCAGCGTATAGCTAAAGCCGCTGAAAAAGCGGATGTAGTTACCGTTAGCCATTACCATTTCGATCATTATTCACCGCCATGGGCGACCATGGAGTCCACTTGGACCTGGAGCTCCAAGGACGTAGCGGCTAAGATATACGGTGGTAAGCTAGTCATCGTTAAGGACGTTAGGAGCCATATAAACTATAGCCAACGTAGAAGAGGATGGATATTTCAGCAAGTAGCTGGTAAGCTAGCCCGTCAACTGGTAGTCGGCGACGGCATGACCTTTAGCTTTAAGAATGTAACGCTTAAGTTCTCAATTCCGGTCCCACATGGAGAAGCTGAAACCCCATTAGGCTACGTATTAATGCTAACGGTGGGAAAAGGCGACGAGAAAATACTTCACACGTCTGACGTGCAAGGGCCCTTAGTACATGAAACCTTAAAATTAATACTTGGAGAGAGACCGACCATGGCGATAATAGGTGGGCCGCCCACCTACCTAGGCGCTTTAAAGGCGTCGAGCGTAGTCGTCAAGAAAGCCGTTAAAAATTTAGCGAAATTGGCGAATACGATACCAATACTCATCGTGGACCACCACCTATTAAGGGATGAAGCCTACCTGACAATACTAAGCGACGTTAAAGTTAAAGCTAAAAACTCTTACCATGAGGTTTTAAACGCGGCTGAATATATGGGGGTTGAGGTTAAAGCCCTAGAAAGTAGAAGGAAGGAACTATACGAGAAGGAGCCGCCTAGCTCAGAGTTTATTAAATGGACTAGGCTACGTGGAGATAAGAGAAGGAAGACGCCGCCCCCACTATAAACGTTTAACGCTTTTCGGTTTTAGATCGACTCGCCCGGGGTTCGATGAGGCCGCTCTTCTTAAGTTGACGTATAACCCTACGTACGAGCTCGGGTTTTTCATTTAGCATCTTAGCGATTTCAACTGCGGAAAGCCTCGGGCTCTTCGCAAGTAGCATTAAGATCTTAGATTTAAGGTCTAAGTCCTCCATTGCCGGCTCCGACGGCGAAACGAAGTATATGCTAGCTATGAAGGCCCCGGACACTAATACTAATGGAGCCTTCTTCCCGTCGTTGGTTTCAACCTTCTCAAGCAGAATGTTTAAGAGATCCGGGTCAACAGATGTAAGTCTCCCTTTAAGCACCCTTCCATCGATTAAGTGAACTTCAACTAGTGACCCGGTTAAAGGTTGTATCCTACTTAACGGGTTATCGCTTTTACTAATACGGGGCAATGGCCGCATCAACCCCGGCCTTTAATCGGATAAAGTTTAAGTCTCTCGGGTAATTTTATGCCTTACGCCGAGGGGCTAAGTACTTAAACGTAGAGAAGGCCTTCACGCGGAGGTTTAAAGTATTAAGGTATCTGGGATTGACGAGGCGGGGAGGGGGGCCGTCCTAGGCCCAATGGTTATCGCCGGTATTTTAATACGTGGAGACGATGAGGAAAAACTTCGAAGTTTAGGTGTACGCGATTCCAAGAAGTTAACGCCAGCCGTCCGCGCATCGTTATACCCTAGGATCCTTAACCTAGCTTTAAACGTTGAAATCCTAAAGCTGGAGCCTCGAGAGCTAGATAACGCGATTATTAAGAGGCGGCGGAAAGGAGGTTTAAACCATCTAGAGGCAGTCTCGATGATATACGTAATTAATAGGTTGAAGCCTAACACCGTCTACGTGGATACTCCGCACCCAGACCCGATGAAGTTTAAGGCGCTTATAACCTCGGGCTTAAGGGTTAAGGACGTTAACGTGGTATGCGAACATCGTGCTGACGAAAAGTACCCGGTAGTATCGGCAGCATCTGTGATAGCTAAGGTTGAACGTGACCGTGCGATCGCCAGGATAAAGGAGGTCTACGGAGAGGTAGGTTCAGGTTATCCTTCAGACGCTACAACTAAGAGGTTTCTTATACAGTGGTATAGTAGGTTTAAATGTTTTCCTAGCTTCGTTAGGAGAAGCTGGAAATCTATTCGTAGAGTAAGGGAAGAATGTAGATGGATTAAACTTATATAAACGACTTTAATCCTAAGTTCTAAGAATTGGTGGGGTGAAGTGAAAGCTCTAAATCGAAACGCGATTACACGTTTACAAGCAATCACCATAGCTGTCATCATAGTAATCGTAGTCGTAGGCGCGGCGGCAACATACTATTATACTCGACCCCCTCCTCCAACGCCCGTAGCTTGGCCGAAGACCTTAAGTATAGCCACCGGCGGTGTTGGAGGAGTTTACTACCCCCTAGGCGGCGGAATAGCCTCACTTATCTCTAAATACATTTCAGGTGTTACGGCAACGGCGGAGGTTACAACGGCGTCTGTTGATAATTTAAAGCTTATCCACGCGAAGAAGGCGGATCTGGCCTTAGTTATGCCTGATGCAACCTATGACGCGTACAGGGGAGTAGGTGCGTTCACCGAGAAGGTGGCTGTACGAACAGTTATGGCCCTCTATACGAACTACTTCCACATCGTAACCTTGGAGGGCAAGGGGATTAATAAGATCACGGACCTAAAGGGTAAACGCGTCTCGGTAGGCGCACCTGGGTCCGGAACAGAGTATAAGGCTTTGAGGGTGTTAAAGGCTGCGGGGATTGATCCGGATAAGGATATTGTAAAGGAGCGTCTGGGCGTTAGGGAATCCGCCGACGCCTTAAGGGATGGTAAGATTGACGCCTTCTGCTGGAGTGGTGGCCTCCCGACGGCTGCGGTTCTCGACCTTGCGTCAACCCCTGGCATAAAGATAAAGCTAATACCACATAGCGAGCTACTTCCTAAGCTTACCGAGCTGTATGGCCCTATATACTTTGAAGCAGTAATTCCTAAGGGTACGTATCCGGGTCTGGATGAAGACGTTAAGGTTACGGCCTTAACTAACCTGCTTGTTGCTAGGGCTGATCTACCTAATGATCTTATCTATACGATAGTAAAGGTAATCTTCGACCATATCGATGAGCTCATAGCGGTTCATAGTGTTGCTAAGGAGATAAAGCCTTCCACTGCGGTGGTGGGGTCGCCCATACCATTCCATGACGGCGCTATACAGTACTTCAAAGAGAAGGGCGTTTGGAAGGGTTAACGATTGACCCTTTTAAAACTCTTCACTCCTTTTTCTCTAATTTTATTTACACTCATCCTCCTTTACCCCGGCGCGTTGACGTTGATGATTATTGATGAAGGTACTGGGAAAACCTACACGTACACCGTTTATGTAGGTGATAAGGTAACGTTACGCTATACTCATTCGATTTATAAGCAGGATGTAATCGAGGTCTTCGAGGTAAATCCGACCGGCGTCCTCATCCTTAGGGAGGTGGTATTTAAGGGTGAAAGGCCGACATCTATAGTACAGCTTAAAGACCTTGAGGATTACTACATGACTGGAGGCCCCTTTATGGTTGGGAATCTATCCTTAACCGTTAAAGGCCTTAACCTCAGAGTTGGAAGTATAGGGAGACCTACTATCGTTGTGGGTGGAAACGAGCTTGACCTCTATACGACTATGGGTTTCGGAGCCTCCGTAAGGGTGGTTATTGAGTCAACAGTAGGATCCTTACTGGCATATAACCCCGTATACCTATTCTAGGGGTGTAGGGCCTTGAAGGGCTTGAAGACATATGTTAGCGTTGCCTTATCGTTAATGATGGTTGCATGGTCCCTCTACTACGTTGTTAGCGTAATAGAAACCTACACGTTCCGCATGGTTCATTTAATCTTTATTTTAGTCCTTACACCCCTCCTATACCCTTTAAGGGGTAAGGGGAGTGGATCATTAAAGGTTGTAGATGTAATCCTCGCCGCTCTCGGCGCCATCTCCATACTATATGTGTTTACGGATTTTGAAGGCTTCATCTACCGTTCGACAATGCCCCTCCTTACCGATGTGGTTTTTGGAGTAATAGTTATTGCCCTCATCCTTGAGATGATGCGGAGGACGGCGGGTTGGATCTTACCAGCCCTAATTCTCTTCCTCCTCTTCTATACTTATGCAGGGGCTTATATGCCGCCCCCCTTTACTCATAGGGGTTACGGTCTTGATCGTATCGTCGGCCACATGTTCATGACGTTGGAGGGTATCTTCGGTATACCGTTAGATGTATCAGCGTCCTTCATAACGATATTTATAGTCTACGGCGTAATGATGGATGCCGCTGGCGCTGGCCGATTCTTCATGGATTTAGCGTTATCCCTCACGGGGAGGGGGCCCTCGAGCGGTGGTCGCGTAACGGTTCTAACAACGGGTTTAGTAGGAGGGCCTCAGGGGAGTGGTGTAGCTACGACTATGTCGTTAGGCCCGCTTCTATGGCCATTACTTCGAGAAGCTGGTTATGATCCTGATCGTGCAGCTGGCCTCCTAGCGGCAGGCGGTATAGGAGCGGTTATATCGCCGCCCATTATGGGTGCAGCGGCCTTCCTCATGATGGAGTTCCTCCACATCTCGTATTTGGAGGTTATCCTCATAGTTACGTTGCCGACGCTTCTATACTATGCAAGCCTCTTCTTCATGGTTGAGCTTGAAGCGAGAAAATTGAACTTTAAACCGATAACGGGGAGGAGGGTACCCACTAAACGAGCCCTTCTTAGGGGGGGATATCATCTTCTCTCCCTCTTTATTCTTATAGCCTTAATCGCGCTGGGTCGAACCCCTAACTATGCGGCCCTCTGGGCTATAATTACCGTCCTCATTACGAGCTACCTAAGTAGGAATCGGGATGAATGGTTAACGCCTAAACGCTTAATACACGCTATTTTTGAAGGTGTGAAAGGGCTTCTTCCCGTGGCGACCGTTCTTGCAGGTGCGGGGATTATCATAGGCTCGTTCACGTTAACCGGGCTCGGTTTAAAGATTGCCGGGATGATTATGTCGGCTAGCTTAGGTATTAGGCCTATAGCCTTAATTCTCGCAGCTATCGCTGCCCTTATCATCGGCTTAGGAGTACCCATTACAGCCTCCTACGTTATCACCGTGATTATAGTTGCCCCCGCCCTAGTAGCGCTCGGTGTTCCCAACTACGCTATCCATGCCTTCGTGTTCTACTACGCTATTCTCTCCGAGGTTTCTCCACCCGTAGGTCTTTCACCGCTAGCGGCTGCTAGTATAACGGGCGGTAACCCCTTCAAGGCTATGATGCAGGCGTGGAAGTATACCTTGCCAACGTTTCTCATACCATTCCTCTTCACCCTCCATAACGAGGGGGCTTCCATACTTCTCATTAAAGCTTCGATCGAGACTCTTCTACCAAGCCTCTTCATCGCCGTTGTCTCCCTACTATCGATCTCGTTGGCGTTAATGGGCTACCTTCGCGGCAGGCTAACACTCATTGAGCGCGTAGCCTTAGCTTTAGGCGCTATCGGGCTGATGGTTTCACACCCGAGCGTTAACGCTTTAGCCGTCGGTTCGTTAGCTGTCATCTTAGCCGCTAGCTTCATCAGTATTTTAAGGGGTTCAAAGCTTTTGCAGGTTAGGATTTTACGCTGATCTTGAAAACGATAAAATTTTCGATAGTTCTTCGCTTAAACGCGGCAAGCCGATTCTTTTTCCATAAGGGATTAAGGCGTACCTGACTAAGCGCGCCTTAAGCGATCCTGAGAGGAGGCCGTAAGCCTGTAATATTCACGGGTAGAGGGCCCTTTAAACGCTTCAACGTATAGTGAAGTTGGGTTTAACCATCTTTAAATCTAGGGCGCGCCTATTACTTCTAAAAGCTCGTTCCTACTTTTAATCCTCTTAAACTCGCCGTAGTTAAGGGCTTTTAATTCTTCGTCTTCGCCGTCCTTTATTATTGTGATCCCTAAACTACCACTTACATTAGCCATGCTTTCCACAGTCCTTATCTGGCGTTTAACCTTCTTACTTAGCTTACCGCTTACCTTAACTAGGATTTTGAAGTCGTGGTTCTTAGCTATGATGTTAAAGGGCGCCCTCTCTATGGTGTAGGTTTTAAGCCCTAGCTTTGAGAGCTTCTTCGAAACCGCGCCGACCATCACGCCTCTGGCTTCATCTGTTTCGAAAACAGGTGTTGAGCGGCTTTCAAAGATGTCGATGGGGAGTAGCAACTTGGTTTCCACGGCCTCTTGAAGCTTCATAGCCGTTTCGATGGTGGCCAGCATACCCGAACGCTCGTACTCGTAGATTGTTCGACGCGAAACACCTATGGTTCTAGCTAGATCGCCTAAGGATATGTTTAGTCGTTCTCTAAAGGATTTTAAGGATGCTCCATCGATCTTCACGTAGTACCTACCGGCCTTGAAGTATAGGTAGGGTGAAAAGCCGGCTAAGGCTTGTTTAAGCGTGTTTATATTGGTAGTTGGTACATTGAACTTATCGTAGACTACGCCGTTTTCTATACTTTCGGATCCTCTACTGAGACCTATGATTACTGGGGCTGCTGAAAGTATGTTAGCTACCTTTTTAAGCCAGTAGCTTAATTTGCTTGAGAACCTATCGATGTCGGGCGCTACCTTCGCCACCATTAAACGATGGTCGTCTTTGGCTATAAAGTCGAAGCAGCCTTGTTCATCATAAAGCTCTGAAGCCTTAAAGCCGCTAGCCCTTAAGACTTCGAGTAGTGATTCCAATAGAGGTTTACGAGGGGGTTCACTACTATCCGTAGGGGGCATACGTCATAGAGATGGGAGTGGACACCTAAATATTAATTTCTCCGCATTTTAAAGCCGGATTGGCTGCATGGTGTTAGGCGCCCACGAACCAACTATGGATCCGACGAGGCCTCAACGCTCATTCTTAGCCTTAAGAGCTTCAAAGGCTTACAGCGCTTAAATTATTAGTGATGAAGCGGGCTTAAGGATGCTAAGGCTACGTAGATCAGCCTGGATAATGGTATGGTAGAGGTGAGTAGCGAAGCAAAATCCTTAGGTTTTTAAGGTGGATGATTGTAAGAGAGTTTGGTGTTAACGATTACAATGCGACTACCCCCTCGTAGGGACTTAGAGTACCTTAACCAGGAGGTAGCGGTAGTTTTTTTGAGGGAGATACCCAGGCTTGAAGTGGCTGGATTAAAGCTGGGCCCCTTTACTGAAGGGGCTGAGGCGCGGTATCCGCGCTGGCTTGCCCTTATACTTGAAGCTGAGGGGATAGCTCGAATAACCGATGAAGAGGGGGTTAATGCTCAAGATTTGGCTAAGTTACTATGGCGTGAGGAGCATACGCCTAAGATGGTGAAGGTTGATGACCACTTTTATAGTAGGATCTCTAAGTATCTACGGGAGTTGAATGAGAAAAGTAAGCTTAAAGTTGAGGCGATACGGGAGAGGGATCAAGCCGTAGGTAGGGCGATGGACCTAGTGAAGGTACGTGTACAGAAGATTGTCGGAGCCGCTCTATTAGAAAACGTACCTTCAAGCTTCGTGGAGGCTTTAACTCCGGAGGAAAAGCTACTACTTGAAGGGTTGAAGGTTGTGATTGAAAACTGGAAGAGGTCTACGATTAGGATTGAAGGGTGATGGATTTGGCTACGCGCCCGATGGATGTTAGGGAGAGGTTTGCTGAGTTCTATAAAACGTTTCAAACGGTTAAGGGTGAACCTAAGTATAGGTTAAGAATACAGCAGATGGCTATTTCTAACAGTATTTCGCTGTATATAGACTTTGAAGACCTACTCGAGTATGATAAGGACCTAGCTGAGGGTGTTATTAAGAGGCCTAAGGAATACGTGGAGGCAGCTTCAAACGCCGTCTGGGACGTGATGAAGACTGAGAATAGAAGTTACGCTGAAAGGGTTAGTAGGTTTCATGCTCGCTTTAGAAGGCTTATAGATGTAATACCGATCCGGTCCATTAGGTCCTCCTTAATCCATAGGCTGATAGCCGTTGAGGGGATAATAACGAGGTCGTCGACCGTTAAACAGCAAATAGTTGAAGCCGCCTTCCTATGCGAGCGGTGTAATGAAACGATAAGGCTCGTTCAGGCTGATCGAACGTTTACTACGCCGGTAAGGTGTACAAACCCGGAGTGTAAGGGTAGGGGGCCATTCAGGTTGATGGTGGATGAATCTAGATTTATAGATTGGCAGAGGCTTACCTTGCAGGAACGCCCCGAAGAACTACCGCCGGGGCAGCTACCGAGGTCCATTGAGGTTATTGTTAGGGACGACCTAGTTGATACTGTAAGGCCTGGTGATAGAGTTACGTTAACGGGTATACTTGAGCTACGGCAGGAGGTAACGCCTAAGGGTGGTAGAGGGTCGACTTTCACTACGTACATAGAGGCTAACAGTATTGATGTAACCGAGAAGGGGTTTGAGGAGGTTGAAGTAACTCCTGAGGATGAGGAAAAAATACTTGAAGCGGCGAAGGACCCTTGGATCGTAAGTAAGATCGTTAACTCCATAGCCCCCTCGATATATGGGCTTCAAGAGGTGAAGGAGGCTATAGCCTACCTCCTATTCGGAGGTAGGCCTAAGGTTTTACCTGACGGCGTTAGGATAAGAGGCGACCTCAACGTACTCATTATTGGGGATCCTGGCACCGGTAAGTCGCAACTACTCCAATACGTAGCTAAGTTAGCGCCTAGAGGTATATACACGTCCGGTAAAGGGTCAACGGCAGCCGGTTTAACAGCGGCAGTAACTAGGGATCGCGTAACCGGGGATTTCTACCTAGAAGCTGGCGCATTAGTACTAGCCGATGGAGGGGTAGCGGCTATAGATGAAATAGATAAGATGAGGCAGGAGGATAGGGTTGCCATCCATGAGGCTATGGAGCAGCAGACCGTTAGCATAGCTAAAGCCGGTATAGTTGCTACGCTTAACGCTAGAAGCTCGATACTAGCGGCGGCAAACCCGGCCCTAGGTAGGTATGTGGAGCAACGACCGGTATCTGAGAATATAAACCTACCTGTAACCATACTTTCAAGGTTTGACTTCATATTCATACTTAAGGATAAACCCGATACGGTTACGGATACGGCTATGGTGGACCACGTATTAAGGCTTCATTCAGTTGAGGAGGGGGCCTACCAGCCGACCTTCCCCCCGGAGTTTTTAAGGAAGTATATAGCCTACGCCCGTAGGAAAGTGAACCCCAAGCTTACTTTAGAGGCTGAGGAGCGGATAAAGAGGTTCTTCTTGGATTTAAGGAGTAAGGCTGAAGCAGTTCCAGATTCACCAGTACCTATAACGCTTAGGCAGCTGGAATCCCTTATTAGGGCTATGGAGGCTAGGGCTAGGATAGCGCTTAGGGAGGAGGTCACGGTTGAAGACGCTGAAGCAGCTATTAGGCTGATGCAAACCTTCCTAAACCAGGTGGGTTATGATAGAGCTAGAGGAGTATTCGATATAGACACCTTAATGGTTGGTAAGCCTAAAAGCCTACAGGAGAAGTTTATGCAGGTGTTAGACATCGTTGTAACGCTTGAAAAGGAGGGGCAAGGAGCTCCGGTAAGTAAGGAGGCCATACTTGAGGAGGCTGGGAGGCGTGGGCTTGATTCAGGTTTCGTTGAAAGAGCCTTAAGGCAGTTAAAGAGTGATGGTACACTCTACGAACCCAAGGAAGGCTTCTATAAGAAGGTTTAAGCTACTATAAACCGTGTACGCGATAACAGTGTAACGGTGTTAATCATACTCGTAGACGATGTAGATTTACCCAGCGCGGTAAAACGCGTTCTTAAGGAGAGGGGCATAAGGGAGTTGTATCCACCACAGGTTAGCGCGATTCAGGCTGGCGTTTTAAACGGGAAGAGTTTAACCCTAGCGGTTCCGACGGCCTCCGGTAAAACTCTGGTAGCTGAGCTCGCGATGCTAAAGCAAGTGTTAACCGGGAGGGGTAAAGCGCTTTACCTGGTTCCGCTTAGAGCTTTAGCCTTTGAGAAGTATGAGGAGTTCACTAAGTATGAGGAGCTGGGCGTTAAGGTTGCTTTATCCTCCGGCGATTACGATAGCGACGATCCATGGCTGGCTAAGTACGATATTATCGTCGCTACCAATGAGAAGGCGGACTCATTAATAAGGCATAGGGCTTCCTGGCTTGAGGATGTACGCATAGTAGTCGCTGATGAGGTCCATCTGCTTACAACGCCCGATCGAGGTCCAACATTAGAAGTAACCCTAGCTAGGTTAAGGGCGGTTAATCCTGAGCTACAAGTATTAGCGTTAAGCGCGACTATTAGAAACGCGGAGGAGGTTGCTAACTGGCTTAACTCCGAGCTTGTGGTTAGCGATTGGCGGCCTGTACCCCTTAAGATGGGTGTGTATTATGGGGGTAGGGTGTCGTTTAACGATGGAACGGAGCTATTAATAGGTGGTAGCGGAAGCCCGACGGTTAGGCTCGCCGTGGACTGCGTTTTGAAGGGAGGACAGGTTTTAGTATTTACTAGTACGAGGCAGAACTCTGCCTTATACGCTGAGAGAATTAAGGAGCATCTTTCACCCCTCCTAAGCGTTAAGGAAAGGAGGGAACTGGAAGAGGTAAGTAGGAAGATACTATCAAGAAGTGAGGAAACCCGTATCGATAGGAGGTTGGCTGAATGTATACGTTCAGGTGTTGCCTTCCACCACGCTGGGTTAGCGAGTGAGCATAGAAGGGCTATCGAGGAGGCCTTTAGAGGGTTCAAGTTAAAGGTGATATGCGCAACGCCAACGTTAGCGGCTGGAGTTAACCTACCGGCTAGACGCGTAGTAATCCAAGATTATAGGCGGTACGAGCTAGGCCTCGGCTATAGGCCTATACCCGTGTTAGAGTTTCATCAAATGGCGGGGAGGGCTGGGAGGCCCCAATACGATAAGTATGGGGAGGCTATACTGATAGCTAGATCCGTAGAGGAGGCTAAGGCCCTCCACGAGGATTACGTTTTATCACCCCCGGAAAGGATTTGGAGTAAGCTTAGTAGTGAACCAGCTCTACGGTCACACGTGTTAGCGGCTATAGCTTCAGGCTTCTCAAACACTATGGAAGGCCTCCTAGCGTTTATGGAGAAAACCTTTTACGCGTATCAGTTCGGCTCTTCAAGCATTAAACCAACGGTTGAAAGGGTTATACGCTTCCTCAAGGAAGAGGGGTTCGTTGAGGGTCGGGGTTCACGCATGATCGTAACCCCCTTTGGTAAGAGGACCTCGGAGCTATACTTAGACCCCTTATCCGCGGTGGTCATTAGGAGGTGGTTAAGGACTAAGGTTCAAGCTACACCTATAGGCTACCTACAATTAATCTGCTATACAACCGAGCTGCCGAAGCTCTACTTAAGGAGGGGTGAAGCTAAACGGGTTAAAGCAGCGGTAAAACAGTTTAAGGAGGAGTTATTAATTGAGGCCCCGGATGAGTACGAGGAGGATGTAGACTACGTAGAGTTTTTAACTCGTCTGAAAGCGGCTTTAATGCTTTACGACTGGATTGAGGAAAGGAGTGAGGACTACATTATTGAAGCCTATGGGGTTGGATCAGGCGATATATACGCGATAGCTCAAACAGCGAGCTGGGTAGCGTATTCAGCATGCGAATTAGCTAAGGTGATAGGGCTTAAGAGCCACGTGCCCGGGCTTTCAAAACTTGAAGCTAGGCTTAAAACAGGGTGCCGTGAAGAACTACTACCCCTAGTTCAGTTAGAGGGCGTAGGTCGTGTAAGAGCTAGAAGGCTTTTCGAGGCCGGCTATAGAAGCTTGGAGGACTTAAGGAAGGCTAAGGTTGAGGACTTGGTTAAAGTACCGACTATAGGTATTGAAACGGCTAAGAAAATCAAACTGCAAGTTTAAAGGTTTTACTGAAAAATTCGAGTGGAAATAGTGGTTTTACGACCTTCATTTCTACTTGAGAACTTTCCAAAAGAATAAGACGGGGTGATTTACACGTTAAGGCTAACCTGCTAATAACGTTGCTAAGGGTGAGAGGTATACCCGCCTACCTACGAGTAGGGGTTATCCACCGAAAGGGTTCAACCTCGGTTACGCTTTTTAACGGTAGCTACGTTCGCGACTCGATTAACCTTGCTTGGCACGGCTGGGCAATGGTTATGCTACTGGTGCTGGACGGGTACGTGTGGGGAATAATATGTGAACAATGCAGGCGTAAGTACCACCGCGACAAGCCGCTACTGATGTGGAGCGAGTATGAGGAAGCAATGATAAGGATAGGTGAAATACCGTGACGGGGGAAAGGGTCACGCGACCCCTCCAAGCAGGGTTAAAGCTTACGGTGAAGTTTCCAAGGTGTAAGCCGAGAACGATAGTGATACCAAGTGAATTGTTAGCGACGCTCCCTGAGGAGGTGAAAAAGAAGGTAATGGACGGGGCGGTTAACGATAACCAGCGCTTTAAAGCGTTGGTTGAAGAGCTACATTGGCACAAGGGCGTATCGGTAAACAAGCTGTCGAAGCACCTTAGCGTACCGTTGACTACGCTGTGGAAGTGGATGAGACACGAAATGAACGTTAAAGTACGCGATAAAATAACGGCGTCACAGCTAGCGAGTACAAAGTATGCTAAGCGTGACTTCGACGGCGACGGCGTGGAGAAGCTCAGGCTATGGTTCTTTGCGCACACCGATGGATGCGTAATGCAGAATGGTCAACAGGTACAAGTAATACTGAGGACGCCCGACCCGTACTTGGCGCACCTCTTTAAGGAGGTTTTCGGCAGGTACGGGTGTGTGGGCGTAGCGCCGCAGAAGGACGATAAAGGAGGGTATAAGTGGGAACTATGGATCCTATTGCCGCTCAAGAGCTACTGGTGGCTCCTTGAGCGGCGTACTCCAGCGCCCATAGATAGCGACGTAAAGCTTTACAGCGCGCTCAACATAACCATCGACGCCGAAGGCTCGGCGTGTGCGTGTAGCCGTGAAGGAAGGACCACGGAGTTCAAGGTTGAACTATACAATGAGAAGATGTACGTCGTTGAGCCGTTGTACAATGCGCTTAAACAGCGCGGGTACAGGGTGCACCTTTACACAACGCCTAAAGGAGGCGCGACAAACTATGGATGTCTCAGTAACGATTACTACCGCATCACGCTCTACGCTAAAGCCCACGTTAAGCGCCTCTTAGAAAACGTTGAGCTAGTTCTTCCTCATAAACGGATTAAGGCATACTTAATTAAGAGCGCCTTAAGGGAGCCGAGCAAACCGGTGTATTGGAGCAGTATTGAACCGATTTATAGTGAGGTTGAAGCTGTTTGCAAGGAGATGCTAAGGGAGAGCAAGCGAATTTTGAAGAGCCTCTACGGATCGTGGCGAACGTTAACCGAGAAATACAAGCAGAAGCGAATCGCACATACGCAATACGAAGAAGAAAGGAATAAGCTTAGAGCCGAGGCATGGAGAGAGCTCGAAGCCTTAAAGGAGAAGTACGACAGAGCGTTTGGAGAGCTTGAAAGGCGTATCGAGGCTTACCTCCGAGCCCGAAAGCCCCTCCTTACGAAGCATGTTTTTAGCGCCTTTAAGCTGTTAAACGGGCCTCCTTTCATGTGGGTAAAGGGCCGGGTTTATGAACTTGTAGGCCTCGTAAGCTATGACGGGCATGCTAACGATGAGGCCGAGGAGAATTGAAGCCTCGAAAACCGTTAGCCTCGCTGGAGGGGAAAGGGAAACCGTTAAGTTCACCTTAGCAAGGGAGCAGCCGGGCTTATACGAGGTGGAGGTTAACGGCTTAACAGGTAAGCTCAACGTGAAGGTACCAGTTAAACCGGCCGAGTTTAAGCTTAGCAAGCTCGCCGTTAACCCGTTAAAGGTTAAGGTGGGTGAAGCCGTAAACGTAACCGTTGAGGTCTTAAACGTAGGAGGACAGGAAGGCGTAAAAACGGTCTCCTTAAAGGTTAACGAGGTTATTGAAGCTACGAAGGACGTCACCGTTAAGGCCGGCGAGACTAAACCCGTAACCTTCATGGTGGTTAAGAAGTTTTTAAGCCAAGCTCCCTTCTCGTCTCTTCGATAGCTTTTAAAGCTAAGTTTTTCGCCTCCCCAAGGTAGTTATTCGGGTTTAGTAGATCGGATATTTCGTTAACGGTTAACCAGCGCCTTACTTCTGGATCCTCCATTAAAACGTCCTTCAAATGTTTATTCTGATTGAAGGATACGGCTGAAAGTCTCCTAAGTAGTTCATGCGCCTTCTTCCTACTCATACCCTTACTAACGAGGGTAAGCATTACGGCCTCACTTAAAATTCTACCCTTCGAGGAGTTTAGGTTACGGATCATGTTTTCAGGGTATACCCTTAACGATTTAAAGACGTTAATCATCGTTAATAGCATTTCATCCAGCAATATGCAGCCCTCAGGGATTATGAAGCGTTCAGCCGCGCTTTGGGTTAAGTCGCGCTCATGCCATAGTGGTATGTTTTCAAGCGCGACCAGCACCAAGGACCTCATAACCTTAGCTAAGCTACAAACCTTTTCACAATTGATAGGGTTTTGCTTATGGGGCATTGTTGAGCTCCCAACCTGTTCCGCTTCAAAGCCTTCCGCTAGCTCGAGTATTTCAGGCCTTTGAAGGTTTCTAATCTCGGTGGCGAACTTATCGAGTGATGAAGCGATAAGGGCGAAGATAGATAATAGCTCGGCTAACCTATCCCGCTGAACGATCTGCGTCGATATCTCGGCCGGCTTTAAGCCTAATATCTCCATAACCCTCTTCTGTATGTTTAGAGCCTTGGGGCCGAAGCTAGCCATGGTTCCAACAGCCCCCGACATCTTACCAATCAGAACCCGCTCCTTAACCTGTTTAAGCCGCTGATAGTGGCGAGCTAATTCCCTTAACCAAACCGCTAGCTTAAAGCCTAGCGTTATGGGTGGGGCGGGTTGACCATGGGTACGGCCCATCATTATCGTATCGATGTTTTTCTCGGCAAGGCTGATTAGTACTTCGACTAAGGTGTATAGCCTCCTCTCTATGATGGAGATGGCCTCCTTAAGCTGGAGGGCTAACGCCGTATCCTCTATATCGTAGCTTGTCGCCCCGTAATGGACGTACCTACCGTACTCCCCGCATACCTCCTCTAAGACTTCAACCATGGCCATTAAGTCATGCTTTATACGTGCTTCAACATCCTTAACGGCCTGAAGCTTAACGTATTTAGTATTAGCCTTAGAAGCTATAACCTCCGCTGCTTCCATAGGTATTACACCAAGTTCCGCTTGAGCCCTAGCTAACGCAGCCTCAACGTCGAGAAACCTTTGAAGTCTCGCTTCCTCTTCAAAGATTGCGCGCATTTCAGGTGAACCATAACGCCCGGTATCTATAGGAAGTATGGGCAAACACGCCCACCAACGTGATTCTTTAATAAACACGCTTTAAACCTTTCATTAGCTTATTTTATGGGTGATGCCACCGTTGTTAACGGGCGTTTTCTATAGTGAGGAGTGCCTTAAACATGAAACTGGCCTAAAGCATCCTGAGCGAGCGGCGCGTTTAACGAGGGTAATAGGTGAGCTTTTAGGTCGTAAGGAGTTACTGGAAACCGGTTTAAAGGTTTTAACGCCGCTAAACGCCGACTTAGCCCCCGTACGAAGGGTGCATAGTGATGAGTATGTAGATACTGTTCTCTCCATTTCAAAGCGGGAGGGTGGAGGCTACATAGCCCCGGATACGCCGATTAGTGAGGGCAGTTTAAGGGCGGCTTTAGCAGCTATAGGTGCGGCTTTAACCGCCGCTAGCTATATCGGTAAAGGTGATATTAGGAACGCCTTCTGTCTTATTAGGCCGCCTGGTCATCACGCTAGTAGAGGAAGAGGTGGAGGGTTTTGCGTCTTTAACAATGCCGCCATCCTATCGAGCTACCTAATAGAGGTAGGCGCTAGAAGGATCCTCATATTGGATTGGGATGCGCATCACGGTAATGGAACGCAGGAAATATTCTACGGAAGCTCAAAAGTTCTTTATTTCTCAATCCACCAGGAGGGCCTATACCCGTACACGGGGTTTATTGAGGAGGTGGGAGTTGGTGAAGGTGAGGGGTTCAACGTTAACATGCCGCTACCACCAACAGCTGGAGATAGAGAGGTGTTGAACGTTATCGACGAGGTGTTTAATCCTCTCGTAGCGCTGTTTAAACCGGATTGGATGGTAGTATCCGCAGGCTTTGACGCTCATCACGCAGACCCTCTAGGAGGACTGAGACTTACGGTTAACGGCTACTATAAAATTGCTAAAAGGGTACGTGAAGAGGCCGAAGAGGTATGTGGAGGTAGGCTTATCGCGTTACTTGAAGGAGGCTACAACCTAAAGCATCTACCTGGATGCGTGTTAAACGCCATAGCCGCTTTCTCAGGCTTACCCCCACTATACTTTGAGAGGTTGATCCCTTCGAGCGTTAAAGTTAGAAGGCATGTAGACTACCGGATTAAACGCTTAAAAAGGATACTATCATCGTACTGGAAGTTTTAATAGCTACCAGCTTTTCCCTCAAACATTCCTTATTCGACTAGGTTTAAACTGGTACTTTAAGTGTTTACCTACTATTCTTAGTAAGGAGCGTACGTCAAACTCAGGACATTTAAACTTCATTCTAACATTATTCAGAGGTTCACCTACTATCTCCACCTTGGAGACGTCTATTTCACCCATACCCTTCTCACTAGCCTTCTTCAGGTAGGAGCAGCTTTGAGGGTTAAGGCCCATTATACTACAGCATACCGCGTCTACGCTAACCGGGTTTAAGCCCGCTACTATCAAGTTTAAGTTTACCGGGTCACCATGGATCGGGCCGTTACCCTCCATAGCTATCACTCCGTCAACTATGACTAGCTGCTTTTTAAGCAACTGGTTTACGAGGATTATAACGTCGTCTAATACTTTATGATATTTCTGCTTCTTACCGCTAGCGATAAGCCCAAAGACGTTTTTCATGGCTATTGTGATCAATAAGTCCTTCCTAAAGCGTGGACCTGAGAACGCGGAGGTCTTCATCTTAGGTAGGTTAACGATGAGGTCTGCTTCAAGCGCTGTCTTAGGAAGTCCAATGCTAATGTCGTCGGTTAAGGGAAAATTTTCCAGTTTTTCGTCTTTTGAAAGGTTAATGAAGGGTATGTTCAGTTTATTAGCTAAATCTATAAAACCCGTGGAAGCGCAACGCTTTTCAGCGCTCCCAGTCATATTATCGGTTTCAGCAATCATCATCCTACAGTTTAAGCCTTTAAAATACTTAATAGCCGCTTCAACAACTCTTAAATCGGTAACCACAGCTCCGCTAAAGTTAACGTGAAAACAGACGTTCGGCTTGAAGAGTATTAGGCTATCCTGCTTAAGATCCAAGTTTAAAGGTTCAAGCAGGCCTACAGCCTTAAAAACCGCTTTTTCCACACTTCCCTGTACCTTAACTACGGATACGCGATCCATATAACCACTCCAACAGGTCAAGCAAAATATCTAAGTGGTAAAAGCGGTTTAAGGGAGAGTTAAACCCTTCGGATTTAAAGGTCCTGAAACCTTTGCTTTAACGTTGAAACGGTCTACACTATAGTTTAATGCAAGCCGATTAACTTCGTTTTTACTTTAAACTCCAGTTAAAAATAGGGTTAAAGCGTTAAGCTTAACCTTTATTTCTAGAGCCGCGAAGCTCATCGGGAAGGCTAAGGCGCTTACGCGGTTCTTCTCTCCTTACGATCCCACCCTAAGCTTTATGAGGACGCTAAGGCCACGTTAAGCGGTTATTCAGTAGATTGAAAGAGCGAAAACAGGGCGGTCATAAGCCTGAAGGCCCTTAAGCCTTAATGTTAGCTTTTATATAACGTTATACATGTATAGGAGCCGGGGGCCGTCGTCTAGCTTGGACAAGGATGCCAGTCCCGCTTCTAGGGGGCGAGCCTGGGGATTATACCCATTGCCGGGGTAACCGGATCGCTGGTGCTCCTGGGTTCAAATCCCAGCGGCCCCACCACTAAATACTATGCCTTAAGGCTTAGGCTTTGAAGGAGTGTCTAAATGTTTCTCTCATCATTTTTTCTTCAAGTCGAATGGGTTAAGTCGTCTAAAGTAAGTTTTCAGCTTCACTAATTAGGTTTAAAGCTCCTAATAACCGGTTGAATGCCTCATCGGTTATGGAGTGCTTGTAGGCTCTTAACGCGTTGAATACTTCAGTTTTTTGGATGTTTAGGGTTGATGTGACTTTGCTTGACGCTTGACTTCTAGTTAGTAGGTAGCTGCAGATGGCTGTTACGTTGGATGCTTTACGGGTTAAGCTTGATGTCTCGAAGTCTATTATGTACGGTGTGCCATCCTTAGCTACGATGACGTGTCTCTTAGCCGTGGAAAGCTCGCCGTGGCTTAAGCCTGCTTTATCCATCTTACGGCATTGTGTTAGAAGGTTTAGAAGAAGCCGCTTCAGCTCGATGGTCGCCGGCTGTTTTTTAAGTAGCCATTCATCGATAGGTAGTCCGTCGACGTACTCCATTACCAGGAAGTTTTTACTGAACCCGATTAGTCTTGGCCCTACTCCAAGCTTGTTCGCGAAACGTAAAAGTGCCGCCTCATGCTCCATGGACTCCCTGTTAGCGTCCACCCTCCTTATCTTTAAGGCATATCTTGCCTGATCTCCGTAGGCTAGTACTGCGACACTGACGCAGCCTTTACCTAGTACGTTTACACCGTTGATCGATGACCTACCTATGAACTCGACCAATTTAATCCCTAATGATGCTAATTCCTCCTTTCTACGTGAAGCTTCTTCCTCCTTAGGCTTCGGGTAACATAGTATTTTAAGCCATCTAGGGTCATTAGACTTTATGTCCACTCTTATGGACATTTATATCCTCAAGCCTACTTTAACCAGTTTGGCCTCCCATCGAGAAAGCTTGCTAAGTACTTGGTGAAGTCTTCACCTAAACGGTGGAGGCTTTTAATTTCATCGTTAACGTAGATTTCGAATCCCTTACTTAGCTTCTCAGCTATGTAAACCCCTAGTTTAGCTTGAAGCAGCTTATCCATGATTAGCTTACGGGCATCCACGTAAGGCCTCGCCTTAAAAACCACCCAGCGATCACCCTCTATGAGGGGGCCGCTGATTACGCTGGGGGAGCCTACATGCTTCTTTAGAAAGCGGTTAATGCTATCCGATCCGGATGTTACTAGAGGGCCTTGATGCTTTTTAACCTTAGGTATTAAATGGCTTTCCAGTTCAACCGTGAACGCTATCCACCGTTTTTCATTAGACCAGGAGGAGGCTCTTAATAAGTTGAAGTCGTAGGATCTTAGGAGCGTTACTAATCCCTCTAAGGATTTATGAATTTGACCCCATAATACGTCGGGTGGTAGTTTAGGGCATTCGGTGAGTATGACGATTACGCTAGCCCCATGATTGGCTAACAGGTCTTCGAGCTCTTTGACCGTTAAGGACCTTCTAGGTGGAGGCTTAAAGAACGTTATACTCGGCCTCTCAATAAAGGCTCTCGACGCCGCTATTAGCTCGCTCATTCGCTGAAGGGTTAAGGCCGCTGCTACATTCCTCCTTTTATCCACAGGGTCAATAACTACTAGCGGATACTGCTTAAACTGTGTAAGCGGTTCTTTTAGGTCGCCGTAGTACCTTTGAATATCCACGAATACCTTAAACGGTTTCCATTTAGCTATCGCTAACAGCGTGGACTTAAAGCTTCCATAGTATAGCGTTAGAAGTTCGCAGAGGTATCCTGATAAGCCCCCGGTTTTAATTTCAGCGCCGTAAACCCCTATACCTTTAGCGAAGCCTTTAAGGAGGCGTACCTCATCCCTTAGGGTATCGTTAAGGCGCTCATTGATGAAAAGGGTATGGAAGGGCGTTCTATCAACTGCGCTTATCAATCCTTCAGGCTTTTCAACTTTAAAGCAGGGGACAATATCCACTCGGTAATCCTCGATTAACGCTTGAACGTATGGATGCTCAGCGTAACCCTCGATATAGTTAGCTCCAGCCGCGTAACGGGCGATTTCCATCCCCGTTTTCTCAAGCCCCTCCTGTCCGAGCCATTTAGGTAGCATTATGAATACATCGATATCCTTGTCCCCGGAGATCCAAGTATCCTTAGCTACGGACCCTTGGACGCTAACCTCCGCCTCAACCCCTAGGTTGCGGATTTTACTTGAAACTCTTTCAACGACTAGGTTGATTACACTTTGAACCTTTCGACGCTCCTCGCTAGTGGGCCTTAAAGTTTTTAAGGCCTCGGTAAGTATACTGTCAAGCGCGTCCACGTTGAACCTACCCGCTTTAGTTTAGGTAGACGTTAAACATTTAATGTCTACCGCGTACTTATCTGGATTGTGGTGGAAGGGATTGGAATACTTGAGGAGTTTTATCGCGATCGATATTGAAGATCAGCAGCTCCTCAGTAAGTTAATCGAGATACAGTTGAAGATAGCGGCTACGGGGGCTGATGTTAAGCTTGTGGAGCGGGAGAACATACATTTAACGTTAAGGTTTTTAGGTGAAATTAGTAGGGGTATGGTCGATGACGTCATCAACGTTTTAAGGGGTTTAAATGCTTCAAGCTTTAAGGTAAAACTATTCGGTGTAGGCGCCTTCCCAAGGATTCAAAGGCCTAGGGTTATATGGGTCGGTATTAGTGAAGGCGTTGAGGCGCTTAAAAGCATATACTTACAACTTGAGGGGGGGCTACGGCGGATAGGGTTTAAACCTGAGAAGGAGGGCTTCTCACCCCATATAACGCTAGCTAGGGTTCGAAGCTGGAGGGGGGTGGAGAGGCTCGCTAATAGCATACTAAGCCTTCAAGCGGAGGAGGTGGGCGAGGTGCTAGTGCAGCAAGTAAAGCTTAAGAAGAGCGTACTTACTGTTAAAGGGCCTATATATACCGACCTATACGTTCAAACCCTAACTTAAGGTTTTTAAGGCTTCCGCTACTTCCCCGGCTACTGAAACCTTACTTAACGTTGATTCAACGCTATCGGTCCCTAAAATTTCGTTTACGCCGGCTTCCTTCATCCTTCTTACGGCGTCCCCTACGGCTAATAGGTGGGTGCAGGCGGCTACAACCCATTTAGCGCCTTCCTCAATTAGGATTCTAGCGGCATTAGCTATGGTTCCGCCAGTACTTATTATGTCGTCTACTATTACGGCGATCCGTCCTTTAACGGGTAGCTCTTTCTTCTCTGTTCGAACTTCACCCGTTAATAAGTCGCGCTTCTTACTTAAGAAGCCGTAATCTGTCTTGATTACGCTGGCTACGGTTTTAGCGAAGCCCATCCTTCCTTCATCAGGTGCGAGTATGAATGGTGTGCCTCCATACGTCCTGCTTAAGTATTCACCTATGGGTTTGGCTGCACTTACGTTTAAAGCCGGAATTTTAAAGTGTTTTAAAGCCTCATCTGAGTGGACGTCGACCGTTACTAAGGCGTTAGCGCCGCTTAACTCAATAAGCTTAGCGATCACCTTTGAGCTTATAGCTTCGCCGTCCCTAAACCTTTTATCCTGCCTTGCGTACGCGAAGTATGGTACGACCGCTATTACACGTTGTGCTCCTAAGTCCTTTGCGGTTTCAATCATGAAGAGGAGTTCCAAAATCCTCCTATTCTGATCCGGGTATAGCGATTGGATGATGACCACGTCTTCATCTTTAACGTTACAGGGTAATCTTATGTAGGCTTCACCATCGGGGAACGACTTATGTTCAACCTTCACCATCTTAACGTTTAAGGCTTTCGACACCGCTTCACTAAGCCTCAAGGAGGCTGGACCCGCCACCACTATTGTCATACTTTCACCGTTTTTACCTTGAACGAGGCCGTTAAAAGCATTTAGGTATGCCTAGGTAGCTGTTAAGCTACTGTACATGTTCAAGGTAAGGACTGTTAGGCAGTTTAGCGCAACTTAGGCCAGTCTTTAAGGAAGCGGTAGACTCGTTCAATAAACCGATGGGGGGCTTACGTAGCCTGTTTCTTAGGGCCTACATGACCTTGCTATCATTGAACTCATTGCAAAACTCTTAGTAAATACTTGACCGATCAACTTAAGTAATAGAGTTTTGCAATAGACTCATTCATAAGCTCATAATCGTAGCAATCAACAAAATCGAGGCTTAAAGGAAGTCCATCAAGTCTAACAAGCCTTTCGTCAACAAGCTCCATACCTAAATTAAAATAAGAACTCATCTCAAAACTAGACTAAAATAGATTTTATTTGACTGTTAAGAGGCACCTTTCCGATGTGTATCCGCCTTTGGTTTTCTTACAGAACCAGCCTTCTCGAAGTTAAGCTTTTTACGACTAATCTTAAATGTTACCGTGTTAATCGGATCTGGGCATTGCAGATGTTGTAGTTGGTTAATCCAGTCGTTCTTCGGGACTTCCCTATAAGCCACGGTTAGGTAGGGTAGCAGCGCGCCTATAGCATATAAGCATATGTTATTGCTCTCTTTAACGAGTATTGACGGTTCCTCCACGACTATTTTATCGCCTACTTTATAGCCCGCTACGCATTTACCTTTAACCTCCTTAACCTCAAGTATTAGCCTATACATATTAATCATTGAAGGATGAAAGGTAACGCTAAATAAGCATTACTCTGGCTAACGGTGTTTGTAACAGTTCATCACCTCCTGATTATCGAGTTTACTATGTTTAGTATTGTTGTGTATGCTTTATTCAGTTTAGTATTGTTCGTTTCGTACTTCCGTGTTTGAAGTTGTGGAACCTCTTTAACCTATGCTTTAACGATCTGAAGGCTTGCTCCACAGGGTTCCTAATTCCGAAGGTTATGTGGTGGTACTTCACCTTAACCCATTCTAAGGAGTTGTACCATGGTCCTCCGCCGTGTACGCACCCAACCTTAAAGCCTAGCTTACCCACAATCCTCAATACGTCTATGGAAGTTCTACTATCAAAGCTTACGTAAACTTCTACGATTCGTTTAGAGTTTAAATATACAACGTACCATGTGAACCTCCTCCTATCGACGAACCTAAAGCCTGTTTCATCTATAGCTACAAGCTTAAACTTTATCCTGGAAGAAGCCTTAGATAAAGAGTGCCAATAACGGCACAAGCTCTAAAGGAGAATCTATGCCTAGATGAAGCAGCCCTATATGATAAACCTAAGTAGTAATCTATTAACGCTTTAACCATACCCGTGGAAGAGTTATACTCACCGTACGGTCTAATTAAGAGGCCGTTGCAAAACTCCATCACTTAAGTTGACTGGTTAAGCATTCGTTAAGATTTTTGCAACAGGTTTTAAGGGTAAAATATCTAGTAAGACTCGAACCAAGCAAGCTCTAATAATCTTAGAAACCCTACACATGAATTAAAGCTAAAACACTAAAAACTTAAAAGGAAAAGCCAGAAAACCTTAACAAACGTAGAAAGCATTAACAAAACCGATGGACTGTTATAAACACCGCAAGCAAACCGTAATAGGTTTAACAATCATGTTTAAGGTTTACTTCCAACTGCCGTTACTACACAATACCCTTAAAAGCTTTTTATGGTAGCACTTCTTGGGGCTCGGGTATCTTGAAGGCGTGGCTAGGAGGAGTTGTTGATCTCACCACGGTTGATTGGCCTCGTAAGGCATGCTTCCTAATATTCCTAACTGGATGTAACTTGAGGTGCCCTTTCTGTCAGAACTCAGCTTTAATACCTATGAACTCGGGGGAAAGCGTCGATGTGGATGTGGTGGTTGATAGGTTTAAGCGAAACTTACCGTTGGTAGAAGGCGTACATGTAACCGGTGGAGAACCTACGCTTCAAAGCGCGGCTTTAAGAAGCCTTTGCTCCAAGTTTAAAAGTTTAGGTGTAGGTGTTAGCATCAGTACCAATGGCACCTGCCCTCAAGTTCTTAAAGAACTAATAGATAATGAGTTAGTGGATCATATAGCGCTGGACGTGAAAGCCCCGCTTGAAGTAGGAGCGTATAGTCTAGCAACCGGGTTAAGTAGGGCTGACTGGGTTGTAGCTAGCGTTAAAAGGTCCCTCGAAGTATGCGTTAAGGCTAGGAGTGAAGGAAGTATTACACTCGAGGCTAGGACCACAGTTGTACCAACCTTAAACGATGAAGAGGATAGCGTAGCTAAAATAGCGAAGGCTATAGGTGATACTTGTGATTACTACGTGCTACAACAGTTTGAGCCCAGCGATAAAGTATTGGATCCTAGGTTTAAGGCCTTGAAGGCGCCCAGTAGAGAAAAGCTGTTAAGGCTAGCTAAGGTAGCATTAAATCACGGCGTCCGCTTGGTCCTATTAAAGACGAGGAGCCACGGTATTGAGGAGCTGCCTAAACCTTGAAGAAGATTATATGCTTAACCGGTATGCCGGGGGCCGGTAAATCGGTATTTTCCGAGGTAGCTAGAGGGTTAGGATTAAGGGTAGTGGTCATGGGCGACGTTGTTAGGGATGAGGCTTTAAAACGGCAATTAACTCCAACCCAGGAAACCTTGGGCAAACTAATGGTGGAGATGAGGCGTACCTTTGGATCCGCAGTAATAGCTGAACGATGCTTTCATGAGGTAGATGCTACGGAGGGACCGGTCGTAATTGAGGGAGTAAGGAGCTTAGCGGAGCTTAGAGCCTTTAGGAAGAGGTATGGATCAGTATGGGTAGTAGCTGTACATTCGTCAGCGCGATCTAGGTTTAAAAGGCTTAAAGAGCGCGGAAGACCTGATGACCCGAAGACGTGGCGTGAGTTTAACTTACGAGATATGCGGGAGTTAAGGGTTGGTATCGGTAACGTTATAGCGTTAGCCGACTTCGTACTAGTAAACGAGGGAAGTATAACGCGGTTTAAAAGGAAGGCTGAAGATCTACTTACCGCTTTGCTCAAGCCTCCTTTGAAGTAGCCGAAGGTTGAGGCTTCGACGGGAGGAGGCTTATCGGTTAGGTTGAAAATTAGCGTTTCCGCTGGAGCTCTAATAGGAAAGTGTAAACCTAGGTTACCAAGGCTTTTTCCTCCAGCTTTTAAAGGTTGGTATTACTTGTAGATCCTTAAGGACGCTTAAGTATTAAGCAAAGGGTTCTTTTACAGGTATCTACTTAAAAGAAGTATTGAGGTTGTTGAAGCGTATGTTGGTAAGGGTGAAAGCGGAGGTTCACGAGACCGAGGACCCGGATAAGGTTAGGAAGGCCATCGAGAACATAGTGACTCCTCAAAGGCTTTACGTCAAAGAGGAGGGAGACGGGAAGTTCATGGTTGGTGAGGCTGATAGCCCTGAGGCTTTACTAAAACTTCACGAGGCGTTAAGGAGGCAGCAAATACTTGACGCGGCTAGAGCTATGATTAAAAGGTACTCAAGTAGCGGCGTGGTTAGGTTTTATCTCCATAAGCAGGCGGCTTACGTTGGCCGCGTAACGTTTTGCCTCCCTAAAGGCGAGTCGCCATTAGGGCCTATAGAGGTCATCGTAGAGACTAATAAGGATGAGGCCCTAATAAACTGGTTAGCACCTCCAACCTCTGGAGGGAGGCCTAAATATGAGGAGCCTATGCCGCGTGATTAAGAGGTGGCCGTATTAAAGGGTGGCTTCATATCGTTCTTCTTAGCGTGAACTTATCGAAGTCTTTAGCCACTACGATGTTGGGGAAGATGTTTCTTGCGCGTCTAATTAGGAGGTCTGCACGTTTATATCTAGGGCTTATGTGGGTTAAGATTAACAGTTTAACGTTAGCTTCTTTGGCTACTTGAGCTGCTAAGCTCGGGGTTGAATGTTTTTCAGCTATAGCCTTATCCATGAGGCTATCGCTTAAGGTGGCTTCATGGATTAGTACGTCAGCATCTCGAGCCAGGTTGATTAGGGAGCTACACGGAGCTGTATCACTACTATAGGTTACTTTAAAGCCGCGGCGTGGAGGACCTAAAACTTGTTCAGGCCTTATAACCCTGCCATCATTAAGTGTGACCGCTACTCCTTCCTGAAGCTTCTTCCAGAGGGGGCCTTTAGGTACTCCGAGTTGATTTGCCTTCTCAGGATGGAAAACGCCCGGTCTTTCACGTTCTACTAAAGAGTATGCAAGGGTTGGAACAGAATGATTAACCCATGTCGAGTAAACCTGGAAGCCTTGACCCTCGTAAACTAAGCCTTCACTTACCTCCTTAACCTGTAAGGGGAAGGTTAAGGTGAACTTGACGGTTTCACGTATGGCGTTTATAAAATCCAAAATACCCTTCGGCCCGAAGATTTGTAAAGGATTGACCCGCCTCATTAACGACATGGTTTGAAGTAGTCCAGCTAAGCCTAGGACGTGGTCGCCGTGCATATGTGAAATGAAAATGTTCATCCTACCGCCAAAACCTACATTGGCTTTAATCATTTGACGCTGACAACCTTCACCGCAGTCAAACAGTAGTTTCTCACCGTTCCTCTTAACCAGTATGCATGGAAGGCTTCTACTATTCGTCGGTATGCTAGCCGATGTGCCTAGGGTGACTATTAGGATACTCATATGGAGGTCCTCACCCCTTCTTAAGTACAACTATCCTCCTAGTTAATGATCTATGGATCCTTACGGTATGATGCTCGATAGGCTTAAACCCTTTCTCAGAGGCTAGATCGAGTATGTTCATCCATGTCGGGCTGGCTAAGCATAGGTAGCCCGCTGGCTTAAGGATTTGTAGGGATTCCCCTAAAGAGCTTGAGAGGATATCGCTTAAGGTAGCTCCTTTAAGTGATGAAACCCTGCCGTAGGGCGGGTCGTAAGCTATCGCTGCTGCTCTAACGGTTGGGATTTTTCGGGCGTCAGCAAGCAGTATAAGGCCGTGTAAGCCGTAGTATCTTAAGTTTAGGAGGGCCCCCTTAACCATTTTAATGTCTACATCACATCCGATCGGAAGGCAGCCTATAAGCCCCGCCTCGATAAGGAGGCTACCAGTACCGGTGAAGGGGTCGAAGAATACTTCACCTCTTTGGGCTCGAGCTAGGTTTACGAATAACCTAGCCATCTTGGGTGGTAAAGCGCTAGGATGGAAGAAAGGCTTAGCTCGAGGCCTCCTAATAGCGAACTGCAATTTATCAACTTTAGAGAGTAGTATACCCAACCAGAAGTGATGATCTTGTAGGAGGCCTCTAACAACTGTTTGAGCGCCTTTAAGCCTTACTTTAACACGTCCCTTAAGCTGGTCTAGGATTAGCTTACCTAAGGCTTGCTCTATCTCCACTGTTTTTAAGGATGAAACCCTTAACCCTTTACGCTCAACTCTGACTGCGAAGGATCCTTTAGGTATTAGTTGGCTCCAATCGATCTGTCTTGCTTGTTTAAGTATTTCATTTAGCTGCGCATTACAATTAAATAATTCTTTACAGCATTCCGAGGATAATGATGCACGTTGAGCTAACACCTTTGCCGCGGCTAATGGTGCTGATAGGCTTAATACGGCTCCGATTTTACGCTCCCCGCTGAATGGGATATTCTCGGCTTCAAGTATGGCTACGACCTCGGACCTAGGAAGGTGTTCATGCTCCCCCGAAAGGGTTATGAAGAGGCGCTCTAAATGGTCAACGTCGTTGGGCATACGTTACTCGACAACCATAGGGCGTTATAGTTACTAAATGTGAAGGTGGAGGGGGTGGTTAATTACCGCTATGCGGGTCTCTTTATTAAGAGACCGCCTCCCAGACTATTCCTAATTCGTTAGCTAATGAGTATGCTTCACTCATTTCGGTCTTGGTAGGTCTACGCGCGATATCAGGGTAAAGCTCAGGATGCTTTGCTACTACGTGCTCGGGGCGGTACTGCTCCATTATGTTAACTAGGGCGTTAGGTAGGTTCTTAGCGATCCATTTTAGTAGCGGCTTAGTACAACATTCTAAGTGGTTTGGTAGTACTAGATGGCGGATTATCATGTTGCCGGATTCATGCGCTATTACGTGATTCCTTGATACTACGGCGAAGTAGTTTGGTACCTTTGAAAGGCGTTCAGCGCATCTATCGTTAAAATACTTAAAGTCGGGTAGCCATATATCGATTAGGTCCTTAAGAATCTTCATGGTTTCTAGGCTACAGTACATATTGCTGTTCCATAGTAAGGGGACGTTGACGTCCATATGTTTAAGCGATTCAACGATCGTATGGAGGTTCGGCGTTGGCTCCCCGCCCACGTAGTTTATGTTTCTACAGCCCTCATCTCTAAGGATTTTAGCTATAGCCGCTAATTCTCTCGATGATACTTCGACGCCGTTCTTAGGGTTAGTAGATATATCCCAGTTCTGGCAGAATTGGCATTTGAAGTTGCACGACGTGAAGAATATAGTTCCGCTTGGGACTAGGGGTGCCTCCTCTCCATAATGGTGAAACCAAGTAGCGACCCTAGTCTCGGTATTTAAGCGGCAGAAGCCTTTCTCTCCCTTCAACCTATTTACGCCGCAACGGCGTTCGCAGAAGCAGCAATTCATTAGCATCCTCTTTACTAGCTCGATCTTTAGGTCGAGAAAGCTTTGCTTCGGTGTTGGTAGGGACTCTAGGTTTAAGTTGCCTTCGGCTATTTTACGCTGAATATCTAAGAGAAGCTCATGAAGCTTATCGTGCTGTTCCCAGAGCTCCTCGGTTAAACCGGATAGATCCCCTTTAAACTCCAACTTCTTACATATGAGGTACTTCGCCGGCTTCATGTTACGCATAACCTGGTAATACCAGGAAAGCCGGTGAAGTACTTCCTCGTTCCTCCACACTAGGATGGAGTCAGGCCTTAACACTTCGAGCTTCATGGTTTCCTACCGAACAATGTTTAAAGCTCTCTACCGTAATGCTAAACCCGCAGGATTTAAAGGCTAACGCTTACTAAGGGCGCCAATCATTTATAGGGGGATAGCTACGAGTAAAACACTTAGTGTGAGTAATAATGCCTACCTGTCCCGAGTGTGGCGGCGAGTTTAAGTTTGATCGTATGAGGTTTATGTATATTTGTAGGGCTTGCGGGTTATCCATGACCCGTGAAGAGTATGAGGCAGTACGAAGAAGTAAGGGTTTAAACGTTAAGGAGGATGAGCGTGAACAGATGCGTAAAGAATACCTTCGTTGGTGGTTAAAGAAGAAGTAGGGTGGAGGCTTGTTCGCTTAATGGTTAAGCAACCCGTAGTTGAAATTATTTGTACGGGTAATGAGCTACTTATAGGTAAAACGGTTAATACTAACGCTTCATGGATGGCTAGGCGCGTAACCAGTCTTGGCGGACGTGTACGTAGGATAACGGTTGTAGGGGATCAGATGGACGAAGTGGCTTCGATCGTTAAGGAGGCAATGGGTAGGCGCCCCAACATCATTATAACTAGTGGGGGGCTTGGGCCTACCTTCGACGATATAACGCTTAAGGGTGTTGCTGAAGGCTGTGGGCTTTCCTTAGAGCTTAATCGGGAGGCTTATGATATGGTTAAAGCTAAATATGACGCCATGGGGCTTGAACTTACCCCTTCAAGGGTTAAGATGGCGTACCTACCTAGGGGTGCTAAGGCTCTTTCAAACCCTATTGGAACTGCGCCTGGATCCCTTTTAACGGTGAACGACGTAACGATCGTTAGCCTTCCAGGTGTACCGCGGGAGATGGAGGCTATGTTTGAACTTCACGTAGTTCCACTACTTAAAAGCCTAGTTAAGGGTTTAACGTTTTACGAGGCAGCCGTTACCGTGAAGGGGATGCTTGAATCATCCCTAGCCCCGTTAATAGAAGAGGTTATGAGGGGTTGTGAAAACGTCTATATAAAGTCGCATCCTAAAGGTCATGAGGGCGGATCAACTATAGAACTACACGTATCAGCCGTTGGCGCTGAGGGGGAAGTACGTAAAGCGGTGTTTAAGGCTTTAGAGGGGCTTAAGGAGGCCGTTAAAGTGAGGGGCGGAATCCTTGAAGGGTTAAACGTTAAGTAGGGAGGGAGGTCATATTTTCACCGTCTGGTTTATAGGGACCGCTGGAAGCGGTAAATCAACCTTGGTTAACGCGTTTTCAAACTGGCTTTCCGATCATGAGCTTAGCAATATAACCGTTAACCTTGACCCTGGGGCTTCCTGGCTACCTTACGGGCCTGATGTCGACGTGAGAGATTATGTTAACGTTGAAAACGTTATGAAGGATTATAATCTAGGACCTAACGGAGCTTTAATAGCAGCCACCGATATGATCGCGGCCCATATTGAACAGATAAAGGAGGAGATAGTGAACCTGGAGGCTGATTACGCTATAATCGATACCTCGGGGCAGATGGAGGTCTTCGCGTTTAGAAACGTAGGCCCCTACATAGTGTCAACGCTTAGCGCTGAGAGAAGCTGCGTGGTTTACCTGATAGACTCCATATTCGTTGAAAGGCCGAGTAACCTAGTTTCAGCTCTTCTACTAGCGACGTCTGTTCATTATAGGCTACTGAAGCCCCAGGTAAACGTTTTATCTAAATCGGATTTAGTATCAAAGGAAAGGCTTCAACAAGTTATTAACTGGCTGAATAACCCCGAGGACTTCATAGACGCCGTGGGAAAGGAGACTTACGGTTTAAACCGTGAAGTAAGCCAAAGGGTATGTAGAATGCTTGCTGAGATGGAGGCCTTCCCTGAACCAATTCCGGTTTCAGCAAAACGTGAAGAAGGACTTGAAGAGTTATACGGATTAATTCAAAGGGTAGTGGCAGGTGGTGGCGAAGAAACTGTTGAGTTATACAAGCTTTAAAACATTAAGCTTAACCTTGAAGTCATTTCAAAACTCTTAACAAGAGGTTAACCAGTTAAGTTAAAGAATGGAGTTTTGAGGTGAGTTCTTATTTCCGCTGAGGACAACATTGGAAATATGGGTTTCTTAGTCATTATTTTTACCGGAGAACTTGAAAATAGAATTCCACATGGATTAATACTTAAGGACTAGTTTAGGGGCTCCTTCAACGAATCCCTTTTAGGGAATTAAAAGGAACTTTTCTTAAACGAGGGCTCCGAATTAACTTTTGCCTTGTTTACAGTATTTTACGTGATGGTAACGTGGAGAAGTTATTTCGCATTTCCATTTTTATAATTAAAAACGGGAAACGCTTTACGTCAACGTGGAAGCTAACGGCTTCGTAGAGGGAGGACGAAGCCCTATGGAAGCTATAAGGAAGGCGTTAAGTGCAATCGGGAAGGACGCTTCAACATTAAAGCAAAGGGCGCATACTACTACGTAGTACTCGAATAGCTCTTTTTTATTCCCCAGTAGAAGTAAGCTTTAATGCTTTGTTGTTTAATCTTTTTAACGCTTTAAACGCGTAGAGGGAGAATTGTTGAATAAGAGTGTAGAGCTTGAAGAAGCTGAGAAGCTGGAAGACCTCCTGCTTAAGAAGAAGAAGGAGCTTTCAGAATTATACGCTGAAAAACAGAAGAAGCTAAATGAGCTTAAGGAGCTTACATCTAGAATTCGCGAATTGAAACGTGAACGTTTAAATCTATTTAAACGGATAGCGGAATTGAAGGATGAGCGTGTAAGGGTAAAGGATGAAATTTCGAAGCATATCGAGGACTTGAAGCTATTAAGAAGTAAACGATCCATCCTACTAAGGAGGGCTGGTAAACCCGAAAATGAGTTGCGGAAAATATATGAGGAGTTAGAGTGGAAGTATCAAACTACGCCAACCCTACCTCGGGAGGATGATAGGCGGCTTGTTTTAACCATAGAGAATGTTAAAGCACGATTAGCCGTTTATGAGGAAATACGCGGTATTGATGCGCAGATCAGCGTTAAGGAGCGACAGATTGAAGCGTTACGGGGGCAGTTGAATACGTTACAAGACTCAATACGTTCATTAATTGAGCGAGTAAACAGTATTAGGCAGGAGATAGCTAACCTTACTGGCGAAGTGAATAAGGTAGGAGATATCCTTAAACCCATTAACATTCGGGTTAAAAGCTTAAAGGAAGACGTACGAAGAGTATCTGAGGAGTTATCCATTAAAAGGCGTGAAATGATTCTAACGCGGCTTAAAGACTTGGAGAGGAGGAACCAGGAGGCTTTAATTCAGCGTAGGAGGATTGCTGAGGAGGCTAAAGAGAAGATAAGTAGGGGTGAGAGATTAAATTTCGACGAGTTTAAAGCGTTAGTAGAGGCGGGTAACGGTTGACTAGCACTATTTAAACTTTTTTCCTAGCTTTATATCTAGGTTAAAAGCTAGAATTTAAAGACGGAGGCTTCCACCTATTGGCTTCCGATAAAAAGCGAATATTGGTTTTATACGTTGATCGGGATAACGATGTAGGTAGAACTACGGGTATTAAGACCCCTATATTAGGGCGGGAAGCTAATTTAAAAGCGGCCATGGAGTTTATAATGCGCGAGCCTGAGGATGCTGACGCGAACGCCATGTTCGCAGCCCTTCAAGTATATAGAAGCCTCCTCTCCGATGAACGTTATACCTGTGAAGTAGCCACTATTACTGGTTCAGGGGGGCGAGGTGTTGAAGCCGATATTAAGGTAGCTTCAGAGTTAAACGAGGTGTTAAAGGTTTTCCCCGCTGATAGCGTTATCCTAGTTAGTGACGGAGTATCCGATGAAGAGGTACTACCAATCATACAGTCTAAGGTACCTATAGCATCTGTTAGGAGGGTGGTTATTAGGCAGTCCCGGGGGGTTGAGGAAACGTATCTCCTATTTACGAGGTACTTAAGGTTAATGGTTGAGGATCCTAGGTATTCACCCTTCTTCCTAGGTATACCTGGGCTTTTTATAATAGCTTTAGCTGTACTCACCATACTTAACCTACTGAGCTACGCTGGAATAGCGTTAATGATCGCGGCCGGGTTTATTATGTTTATTAAGGGCTTCCGCGTGGACGAGAAAGTCGTAAGGGCGTGGTCGAAGTCGCCGATAATGTTCTTCAGCTCGCTAATAGCGTTATTAACGTTCGGCGTAGCCCTATACTTAGGGGCTGACTCAGTAGTTAAACAAGTGGAGTTAAAACCTGAGCTCCTAAGCCTTTCAAACGTACCGAGGCTTCTTGGGGTATTCTTAGCGTTAAGGGGTGGAGGAGCCTTACCCTTCAAGGTTTACGCTAGCGATATAATAATGGTCGGCATAATAATCCTGATCGTAGGTCGAGGTGTTGAAAAGTACGTAAGCGGAGCCCCAAAGCTATGGCATGAGGTAGTTACGCTGGTTTTTTGCCTCATGTTCATATTTGTTCTACGGGAGGTGACGGCCCTATTAAACGATCCCTCATTAAGCCCTCTAGGGTTCTTAACTTGGATGCTTCTAACCTCCCTTACCTGTGCCTCCTTAGTATTAACGTTCATAGTATACGAGAAGGTAACGAAGAAGCTGGGGGGTGAAAAGTGAAGGTAGCTATCATAGGTGGATCGGGGCTTGAAACGCTACTTCAAGGTAGAGAGATGACGGTTAACACCCCGTACGGTGAAGTTCAGCTTATCGAGACGACTATCGGTAAGGAGGAGCTATTTTTCATCCCACGCCATGGTAAGGGCCACGTTCTACCCCCTCATAAGGTTAATTTCCGAGCTAACATAAAGGCCCTTCAACTATTAAACGTGGAGAGGATTATAGGGGTGAGCGCAGTAGGTATCATAAGTAAGGAGGAGTTAAAACCTGGAGATTTAGTGGTTATTGACGACTTCGTGGACTTCACTAAGGCTCGCGCTCAAACATTCTACGATGGTCCTACAGTTCGCCACGTCGATATGACGCAGCCCTACTGCCCCGAGGTTAGAAGCGCCTTAATAAGGGCTTGTGAGGCGCTTAACGTTAGGTTCTCACCAAGGGGTGTTTACGCGTGTACTGAGGGGCCTAGGCTTGAAACACCGGCCGAGATAAGGATGATGCGCGCATTGAAATGCGACGTTGTAGGTATGAGCGGTATCCCTGAAGCTGTACTAGCTAGGGAGTTGGGTATTTGCTACGCAATGCTTTGTATCTGTACAAACTACGCCGCAGGCCTACAAGATAGGTTAACCTTTAGAGAGGTCTTAGAGGTTATGCGCGGAAAAAGCATGGAGGCTAAACGTGTAATCTTAGAATCCTTAAAGTTCATACCTAAGGAGAAGGGCTGTTCGTGCTCAAAATACGAGTAAAACTTGCTTAAGCCGGGCTAGGTTAGAACTCGTAGATCCCTACCAAACGACGTTAAAAGCTCCACACCCTCACTTTTAACGTATACCATATCCTCAATTCTTACACCGCCAAAACCCTCCACGTAAACTCCTGGTTCAACCGTGACCACGTTACCCTCCCTAAGTACGTCGTTACTTGTTGGTGATAGCGTAGGTGGTTCATGCACGTTAAGGCCGATGCCATGACCCAAGCCGTGCGTAAACCATTCGCCTAGCCCCCTCCTCGATATATAGTAGCGTGCTTCTCTATCGGGTTTAGAAGCTCGTATACCGCTCTTAATAACGTTTAAAGCTCTCTTTTGAGCCTCCAATACGGCTTCGTATAACCTACGCTGCTTCGCGCTAACGCTACCAGCTATGAAGGTTCTCGTTACGTCCGATCTGTAACCTAGGATGCGTGTACCTATATCGACGATGACGAAGTCGCCGCGCTGTATCACCTTATCTGTAGTGGTGGCATGTGGATAAGCTGAAAGAGGGCCTGAGGCTACTATAGTATCGAAGGCTATACCTTGCCCACCATACATTCTCATAGCGTATTCTGCTTCAGCAGCTACCTCAAACTCCTTAACTCCGGCCTTAATAACCTCTGAAGCCCTCTCTAAACCCTTTTCAGCAGTTGCTACGGCCTTCTTTATTAATTGTAGTTCCTCAGAATCCTTTACGCTTCTAATACGCTTTAAACCTTCAGAAATACTTGTAAAACTCTTAATCTTTAAGGCTCTTCTTAAGCGTTTAACGAAGCCGTAGGGTAAAAGCTCGTCCTCTATGCCCATAGCACCTTTAAGCCTTAAGCCTTTAAGGACCCCCTTTACAAACTCTATGAAGGTAGAGCCTTGCGGTAGTTTTTCAACGCTTCCAAGTTTTACTTCCCGTAATGCTTCATGATAATTAACGCTAGGTACTATTAGTAGGGGTTCACCATGCACGGGGATAACTAGGTAGGCATCTTTAGGTGGGTAGGTGGTGGTATAAAAACCTGTAATGTACTGAATGTTCTCATGGGATACTATTAACGCTACATCAACGTTTCTGCTAGCTAGGTATGATTTAAAGTTATCAAGCCTCAGCTTAAAGTTCAAATTCATTACCTCGTAGCGCTTTAAACGGTTTTAAGCCGCTTAAGTACTCGTAAGCTTTATATTTTTACCTAGCAACCTTTCTCCCTCAATAGTTTAAGGCGTTGAGGGGGAGGTAAGATTGGTATGGCGTCTTAAAGATTTGAAAAAGCCAACCGGTGGTAGGCGTAGACCCTATAGGAAGAAGCGTAAGCGTGAAAGGGGAAGGCACCCGATTGAAACGTTAATCGGTGAACGGCAAGTCGTAGTTAAGAGGAGGGTAAGGGGTGGCGGTATAAAGCTCGGCCTTAAAAGCGCTGTTTACGCTAACGTTGCTGACCCTGAAACCAAGGAGGTTAGGAAGGTTAAGGTATTAAGCGTTAAATCGAATCCAGCTAGCGTTGACTATTCGAGGCGGGGCGTTATTACTAAAGGCGCATTAATAGAAACGGAGGCTGGACCTGCGAGGGTTACTTCAAGACCCGGACAGGATGGTGTTATAAACGCTATTAAGGTTTCTTCCTAACCTGATCGATGCAGCTCGAAGGCCTTTAAATGGGTTAGAGCGCCCAGCGATGTAAGGGGGATACTAGTTAAGGGGACCTCCTTAGCTCTTTAACCTTCTCGGCTAGGAGCTTTAATAGTTGCTGCTTATGCATTTTCTTATCCACCTTAACCGCGTCGAGCTCCTCCCACCAAGATTTTGAGTATCGTACGTTCTCCCTAACCGGGTTAAGCCCTAATAGGGAGGCTGCCGTAATTAATTCTTCAACCCGGGGGTTATCAACGGCTAAGCGACGCGGAACTCTTCTACCATCCCTCTTAGTCTTTGAGGAGTCCAAGTAAGCGGTATAAATACGTATTTTAGCCTCTTTAGGCATTAAGAGTCCTTCCTTTAAGCTTGTTAAAGCTTTAAGTGCGTAGCGCATTAATACTGCGGTACCGATGCTTTAAAGGTTATGTAGTTTAAACCCGTTCTACTAGGTTTAAGGGGCTTTCGGGCTCGGAAGTAAGCCTCAATAGCTTTTCAAGCTCTTTAAACCTTTCATCATACTTCTCCTTTAACGTTTCAAGAGCCTTCCAGTGGAAATGAAGGTTGCTTAATGCTACTTTTAACGGACTCCTTAGTGAAAATAGTGTTAATTATTACCTTAAAGCTGGTTTTTTAACTGGAGTTTTAAGCGGAAAATGGATCTAGTAAATATTTTTAGAGAATAATTTTCATTGGCGTTTTCCGGAGGGGGCCTTACATGGGTTGAAGGCTCTTTTATGCCTCTGGAGGGGGACATTGTACTAGGGCCACTTTCAACCACCTCAATACGTACGGCCCTTACTACGTATGGGGCAATGGTGTCCCATTAAGTTTAAAAGCTAAGCTTTAATGGTGAGGCCGTAGATGAGGCCGACGCCATTGAAGGCTACGGATAGAGGATTCAGATGTATTTATTGCGGAAACGTTACAGCGAGGAGAATTTGTAGGCGCTGTCTAGCTAAACTGTTAGCGGAGAAGTATTTACGTGTTAAAAACGCTTTAATCGAAGCTGCCCGACTTAGGAAGTAATAGTTAACGGTGTGAATTAAGGGTTTTAGCGTTGAATACGCGTATTTAACCTTCTTACTAGAAGGTTTTAAAGTGGAAAATCGGCTTAAAATCTCTAGAGCGAATTAAGGGAGAAGACGGTTTGTAAAGGGGAGGGGACGAAAACGTTTAAATTCATCATGCCTAGATATATAGCGATCTTCTGCGGTTCGGGGATGATTTTTGAGAAGACTCGGAAGGGTTATAGCCTTTACTGGACGCCGGAAGCTTATCGTTAAGAGCCGCTTCACACCTTCTTTAGGGGCTTCAATCTATGATAGAAGCGGTATTAAGATAGGTTCGGTTTTTGACATTTTTGGGAGCGTTAAAGAGCCCTATGTATCAATAAGCCTTGATAAGGGAGTGGAAGGGGCTAGCCTCGTTAATTGCGAGGTCTTCGTGGACGTAAAAAAGGCTAAGGTGAGGGGTAGGGATGGATGAGCTAAGTGATGTTAAGTTTAAATGTCCTGAGTGTGGAGGAGAACGATTCGTTGAGGATCATGAAAGGGCTGAGTTAACCTGTTTAGGTTGTGGATTAGTAGTACGGGAAAAGATGGTGGATACCGGTCCCGAATGGCGGGCCTTCGATTTGAAGCAATATAGTAGAAGGGCGCGGATTGGAGCTCCTTTAACTCATACCATTCATGATCGGGGGCTTTCAACTATCATAAACCTGTCGTTAAAGGATAGCACTAGTAAGGAGTTAAGTCCTACTAAACGTCTACAGATCTATAGGCTTATAAAGCAGCAGCAAAGGACGCGGGTTTCAAGCGCGTTAGACCGTAATCTAACTTACGCATTATCTGAGCTGGATAGGATAGGCTCCCAGCTTGAACTACCGAAGAACGTACTGGAAGAGGCCGCGTTAATCTATAGGAGGGCCGTATCTGAAAAGTTGGTTCGGGGTAGATCCATTGAGAGCATGGTTACGGCATCCCTTTACGCGGCTTGTAAGAAATTTAAACTACCTAGGACCCTGGACGAGGTAGCCGCGGTAGCACGAGTAAAGAAGAGAGAAATCGGGCGTGCTTATAGGTTTCTCCTAAGGAGGACGTCGGCCAAGGTTTCATTCGTTACGCCGGTGAAGTACGTCCCGAAGATCGTATCTAAACTGGGGCTACCGGGGGAGGTTCAAGCTGAAGCCATAAAAATTTTGGAGAAGGCTTCAGAAGCGGGCTTAACGTCAGGCAGGGGGCCCATGGGTGTTGTAGCCGCCGCAGTCTACATAGCCAGTATTCTACTTCAGCATAAGTGTAAGAAGTGCAAGCAGAAGGACGTAGCTATAGCGGCGAACGTTACCGAGGTAACCATTAGGAATAGGTATAAGGAGATCATGGAGAGGTTGGACTTCATCGTTGAACTTTAATAGACCTATGTGATTAAGTGCTAAATAACGCTAATTACGAGTTTACTTTATCTATATACAGTTTAAACTGAACGTTTAAAAATTTTTAACGTATTTTAAAGGTTGGCTAGAGTGGCATAAAGGGGGATCCTTGAGATGACCTCTATATCGGAGCTTGAGGAGAAGGCCCTGCAAATAATTAGGGAGAAGGGGGAGGTTTTGCAGTGCGACTTATGGAAAACGCTGAACGTAAATAGTAGGGAGGGGTCGAGGCTCGCCTTACGCCTTGAGAAGAAGGGTTATGTTAAGCGGAGTTTAACCACCTATAACAATAGGAAGACTTATAGCTTATCGATCATGGTTAAACAGTTTAACGTACATCTAGACGAAGTAAAAGGATGTCCTTGCCTATCCTGCCAGCACGTTAATGGGTGCGGTATCAATCAGCCCATGGATCCAAGAAAATGCGTATTTCTAACCAACTGGTTAGAGCAAGAAGCTATGAACATGAAGTATCCCGATGAGCTTATGCGTTAATTAAGGTGGAAATAGGTAGGCCTCGCCAAAGAGGTCAAGGAAATTTGCATGGTTCACCCGGATGCGTTTAAAGCCTACCTTGAATAAGGCCTTAGAGCGTTGAGAGTTATGGTAAATTGGAGAAAGACTATTAGATAGAAACCAGTTTAAAGTAAATCGGTGAGGTATGAGGAAGGCTGACCACTATTACATTTTAGCTAAAAAGGCTGGTTATAGGTCTAGGGCTGCTTATAAGCTGAAGGAGCTAAACAATAGGTTCAACCTGATGAAGCGGGGCGATATAGTTATTGATCTAGGGGCTGCACCGGGAGGATGGATGCAGGTAGCTCGTGAGGTTGTAGGTGAAGCGGGACTAGTTATAGGCGTTGATATAGCTAAAATTAAGCCGCTTCCTTGGGATAACGTTAAAACGCTACGCTTAGATGTTACACTACCTTCAACCGTTGAAGCCGTTAAGAAGCAGCTACCACGTGAAGCGGACGTTGTTTTATCTGACCTTTCACCCAAGGTAACTGGGGTTTGGGAGGTAGACTCAACACGGCAAGCCTTACTAGCGCGAAGCGCCCTCTCCATAGCTATTCGGACCCTAAGGAAGGATGGTAGGTTCGTGGTTAAGCTCTTCCAAGGAGCCGAAGCTACTAAGTTCGTTGAGGAGGTTAAGAAGTTTTTTAATCGCGTAAAGCTTACAAAACCTAAAGCTTCGAGGAAAGGTAGTGCTGAAATATACGTCGTAGCGCTAGGCTTTAAAGGACAACTAGAAGAGCCTTTCAGGCTCGGAGATGAGCCTCAACCCGTTCCGTTAAGTTGTTAAGCTCCTCATCGTACTTCGTTTTAAGCTACTTTAACATTTTCCAAGCCTTAGCTTCGAATCCCCTCTGCTTCCAGTTCATACGTTTATACTTCAATATTTTGAGGAGGCTCCACTTTACATGTAGCGACACCATAAGAAGGCCTTTGCTCATCAGCAACGGGAAGCCTTAAAGCCGCCCTCGTTAGGAAGAACTTTGGTTGTATTTATCCCACCTTGACGAGCCGCGACGCATATTAAAACGCGACCGTATAACGTGTTACAGCACACCTATTTAACGCGCTTACGATAGAGGTAACGTTGAAATGTAAACGAAAAGCTTCTAAAACATTAACTTAAACCTCGGTAGAAACGTTGGTTACGCAACCAATATTTCTAGTGGAGTTTTTCGAGCTTAGACGGAACTTGAAGGAAGCTAAGGTTTTTAACTGAAGCCTTTAAGGATAAGTAAAGCTTAACCTAATAGGTTATGAGCGGTGAGTTAGTAAGCGGAGTTCCGAGCCTAGGGTACCCTGTAAAACAGGTTTTTGAGGGCGATATCGTTCTCCTAGTACCTGACGGGGAAGTTCTAGGTAGGCAGAGGGCTGATTCCATAGCCTTCTATAATCCAGCCATGGAACTCTGCCGCGATATAGCTGTAAGCTGCCTCCAGGTTTATCAGAGAACGTTAAATCAAGGCTTAATAATAGCCGAGCCGTTAACGGCTACCGGCGTAAGAGGTTTAAGATACGCGAAGGAGGTTAAGGGTGTCGAGAAAGTAGTAATCGGTGACGTAAACCCGGAGGCCGTGAAGCTAGCTAAGGTAAACGTAGCTATTAACGCTCTCAGTGATAAGGTAATAGTTGAACAAGCTGATGCTAACCTCCTTTTAAGCGTATACGTCGCTCGAAAAACTAGGTTTAACGCGGTCGACATAGATCCCTTTGGCTCCCCAGCCCCCTATATAAGCGCAGCCTTAAGATCGTTAAGGGATGGAGGGCTTATAGCGGTCACGGCAACCGATATGCCTCCCCTATGCGGGGTACATCCCATGGTGGCTGAAAGGAGGTATGGAGGGACGTCGTTAAGGAGCGATTTTTGCCATGAAGTGGCTGTTAGATTACTACTAAGCGCAATCTGCCGAGAAGCTGGTAAACAGGACTTAGGTATTGAGCCACTGCTTTGCCACTTTACGCGCCATTACGTTAGGATCTACTCAAGGATTCGGGTGGGCGCCGTGAAGGCTGATGCTTCCTTTAGAAGCTTAGGCTACGCGGTTTATTGCCCTAAATGCGGGTTTAGATCTCTAATCTCTGGAGGTATAGGTATTGATGTTCCAAATCGTTGCAAAAACTGCGGTAATAAGCTTCAAAGGGCCGGACCCTTATGGGCCGGTAGGATACAGGATAAGGACTTCTGCACCAACGTGTTAAGGGAAGTTGAGGCACGAAGTTTTAAGCTTAAAAATCTTGAACTAAGGCTTTTAAAGCTTTTACAAGCTGAGGCTGAAGGCCCTCCCCTCTATTACGTGTTGGATCGTATCTGCCATTTAGCTAAGGTGGCTGAACCTAGCCTGGAAGCCGTTATCAGCAAACTTAGAAGTAACGGGTTTAAGGCTACACGTACACATTTTAACTTAAAAGGCGTGAAAACAGACGCCCCCATAACCCGTTTAATTAGCATAGTGAAAGAGCTACGGAGGTCGTAAAACATTAAGCGATAGTAGACGGAATCTTATGAGAACCGTAAACGCGATAGTCAGCTTTAAGGCTTTTAAACCTCTTCATAGTCCGCGTATAAACACTAACGGGGTGATTCTATCTGCAAAGTGGAAGCTCACGCGCCAATACTTCACTTAAGCGGCTAATATTTTTCACCGGTAGACCTGGCGTAGGGAAGACTACCGCGTTAGTGAGTTGTATTCAAGCTTTGAAAGCAAAGTCGTTAAAGGTTAGCGGGATGGTATCGAGAGAAATCAGAAGTAAGGGTATACGGGTAGGTTTCGAGGTAATAGATATAACTACTGGTGAAGTGGGTGTTTTAGCCCACGTAGAACAGTGTGAGGGCCCTAAGGTTGGCAAGTACAGGGTTAATTTAAGGGACTTAGCTAGGGTTGGTGTTAACGCTATTATTAGAGCTATTAATGAGAGCGACGTAATTGTAATCGATGAGGTAGGGCCTATGGAGCTATTAAGCCGCGAGTTTAAGGATGCCGTGATGAAGGCCGTAGATAGCGGAAAACTCGTACTGGGTACCGTGCATTTTAAAGCTAGGGACCCGTTAATAACCTTGTTAAAGGGACGGAGCGACGCCTCCATCCTGGAGGTAACCGTCCAAAACCGCGATCAAGTGGTTAAAACGGCTACGGATTTAGCACTACGCTACGCCTACCACTCATAAAAACACGAAGGTCTACCCCTTTACGAATTGACCTCCTAAGGTCTTTATGATTTATGCTTTTCAGTAGCTAAAGACTTAAACCTATTGGTTTTAAGGCGCTCATGGAAACTGGGTGGAGGCGAAGGCAATTAAGCCTACCAACATCCATACGAGTGAATATCCTTTAGCCCGTTTAGCTTGACGTGGGGAAGGGTTTAAAAGTAGTGTGAAAACTAAGTGAAGGAAGCCTATGTCCGCTATGATTACCAATAGGATGTACCAAGTGTTCGCGAAGCCTAAGAGTAGTGGTAACGGCGTTAATGCTACGGCCGCTAGGTAGAAGGCTGAAGCCACTTTAACGGCTACATTAACGCCATGTTTAACTGCTAATGTTTGAATACCCCATTTTCGGTCTCCGGGTATGTCAATAACCCCCTTAACCACCTCTCTTCCGGTATTAGCAAGGAGGGCTAGGAGGGCGAAAACTAAAAGTGTGAAGGGAACCTTATTCACTACGGCCCCTCCATATATGAAGGTTAAAGCTACGCAGAAACTAACCATCAAATTGCCTATTAACCCGTACCGCTTACCTTTAGCAGAATAGACGGTGAAGATGAGGAGGGCCGTTAAAGCTACTATTAAGCTTAGGGGGGTAACGATTGATAGAAGGATACCGATTAAGATTAGGGTAGAAGCATAAGTAAGCGCTGTCTTAGGCTTAATAGCGCCACTGGGTATGGGTCTTTCAGGTCTATTTATGGCGTCGATCTCCCTATCATAGTAATCGTTTATCGCCATGGCCGCCCCGGCTAACGTAAAGCTAGCTATAAAACCGGGTATTAAGAGCCAAGGATGCAGGAGGATAGCTCTCCCGCCAGCTATAAAGGATCCTATGAAGACGGCGATGCTGGCCATTAAACAGTTTACCGGCCTTATAAGGTGCAGTAAGGGATGCATACCTTGATCACGCGTAAACGAGTTCATACTTACTTCTTTAATAATCGTTCCAGTAGCGGGTACATCTCTAAGGCTCTCTCTCTAGCTATTATCTCCCATAGGTTATGGAGTATACCGACCATGAGCAATATCCCTATCCCGCTACCTATCGCGTTTAGTAGATCCGCTATAACCGCGAGTAGGCCTATCATTAAACCGCTTAACACCGTTAGCGTCGATACGTACCTCTCAAGGATTTTCTCTACAACCTTAGGGGAGCTTCTAAAGCCTGGGACTTGAAGACCTGATTCAACTATTCGTTCAGCTTGATCTCTAGCTGAAAGCCCGGAGGTTTCAACCCACGCTATGGCGAAGAATACGCATAGACCGCATAGGATTAAGCTGTAAATTAATACTTGAAGCGGCCGCGTGTAGAGGCTAACTATCCCCCTAGGTGGCGTTAAGTAGTAGATTAAGCCTCCTGTTGGTACTAGTCTTGATCGTGCTTCAGTTACGGTAAAACTACCTAGTAGGTTGACTAGGAAGTTATCTGGGTACCTGCTCCAAAGTATTTGAGTTAAGTAGAATAGGTTAGCGGTTAATGCTGACGTAAGTATTATTGGTATGTTTGAAACGTAGAGGAAGTTTAGAGGAATCCTAGCTCTTACACCGCCATACTTAGCGTATGATATGGGGACTTCGATCCTCATCCCTTCGAAGTAGGCAACCATGAAGAGTACGGCGACAGTGGTTATAAAGCCAACCATATCTGGTAGCGCGTGTTCGGAGCGGCTGAACGCGTTAAGCATCCCCTTACCCTGCATTAAAGCGCTTATGAAGGCCGGTATAGCTCCTAGTGGTTCCTCCCCAACTTGGATTGGAGAGAAGCTTAACCAGAATATTTGCTGAGCTACACCGCCAGCTATAAATAAGCTTACGCCACTACCGAGTCCCCATCCCTTCTGGATCATTTCATCTAGAAGTAGGACTATTAGCGTTGCGGTCATAAGTTGTAGGATTATAAGTACTGCTTGCTGTAATCCAATGGGGCCGTAAACACCGCTAACAGCAAAGGCTACTGCTTCGATGGCGGCGACAACAAGCGTTAAAAACTTTTGGGCCCCAGTAAATAGCGCTTTATCGCGGGGATTAGTAAAGTCTAGCTTTATTAGTTTGGCTCCAACAAGTAGTTGCATTATTAAGCCGGCTGTTACTATTGGTCCTACGCCTAAATGCATCAAGGTCCCGTTCTTAGATGCGAACACTATGTTCATGAAGGCTAGCTCTCCAATACGTCCACGCTCCGTAGCGGCGCCGAAGAGTACTACCTCGCTCATTACGAAGTACACGGTTAAAGCTAGTCCCGACCAGAAGAGCTTCTCCTTAAGGCTTACCTTGCGGATCGGCTTCTTAGCTTCGGGGAGGTAATGCATTACCGGTTCAATGAAGTCTATAAGCCTCGCCATAATGAGGCCCCTTAAACCTTTAAACACTTACCGCCAGCAGCTTCTATCTTCTTCTTTGCTCCTTCAGAGAAGGCAGCAGCCTTAACGATTAACGGCCGTTTAACTCTACCACGTCCTAAAACCTTATTAAAGCCGAAGACGCTTCCATCTAGAAGTTGGATACCTTCTTCAAACGTAGCCTGCCCCGAAGCAAGTAACTTATCGGCTAGTTCGCTTAGCTCTCCAACGTTTATTTCTATTGTGGGAGGAATGAGCTTTAGTGGGCGTTTAAACCCTTCCTTTCCGAAGGCGTTCTCGCCGTATTTAACGGTCCAAGACCACTTATGTTTATGTAGGCCAGCGCGCCCATGACCACCTTTACTCCCGCTTTTTCTATGCTGTCCTACCCTACCCCAACCGCAGGTTCTACTGCCTCTGCGCTTCCTTGAAGCTTTCGCCCTTCTTGGAATGTACAAAAGCCTCTACCTCTTCATCCTTAACCTTCACTAGTACCTCCTAATAACATTATACTTCATAACGCTTATAGCTTCAAGCAATGTATCGTCAGGCCCTACGGCTATTAGTGGCTTCGAAGCTACCTCGCCCACCTTGGTTATTAAAGGTAATCCCTTGGCTACGACCTTCCTCGCAATATCCCTCTCGGTAATAATCCCTATTGGTTTTCCCCCAATAACTATAAGGCTTCCAAGCTTCCTCTCCACCATGAACCTAGCGGCTTTAACCACCGTTTTCCCAGCGTCGATCGTTACTACTTCGCGTCTCATTAAATCTTTAACTTTAAGCTTCCCCACTCTTTAACCCCAGCTAGTATTGTTAGGAGAGTATAATGCTTTACGGTTTAATCTAAGAACTCGTCTAAAGACTCTTTTTTTACTGACTGATCAACCCTTTGTTAAGGGTTTTTGAGACGACTTCATAGCATATGTAACAATACATTTAAGGTGCAGAAGAATTTAGAGATGAGTTCTAAGTTAAGCCATAAAGGCCTTGAGGGGCCCCCTAAGGATCAACTGAACCTTCCTACCGGTTACCTTAAAGAATTAAGCTATGGTGTAGGCTATAAGACCCACCTTGTTAAAGCTTTAAGTGCGTAGCGCATTAATACTGCGGTACCGATGCTTTAAAGGTTATGTAGTTTAAACCCGTTCTATTAGGTTTAAGGGGCTTTTGGGCTCGGAAGTAGGCCTCAATACTTCTTTCAAGTCCTTCGAATATCTTATCGTACTTCCCTTAAACCCTTTCCCCCATCCAAACCACTCCCTAGGAATATATTGTGCGTTTAACGCCGTCGATATAGCTATTAGAAGCTTCTTAGTGCTTTACCTATCTAGGTGTTCTGGTATCGCTTTCTCTTCTCCGTAAGGGAGGTGTGGACCGTCTGGCCTACGCCTGCCATTACGCCTAGGTTAGCCAGCTAGTTGTACGTCCACATTGCGTACGCCATGACCTTGACCGGGTTGTTCGCGCTCTCGATGTTCGGTAGCTCCTTCTCGAACATCTTAACCACCTTAGGATTAGTGCTTCCCTGTTCTTCTCTAGGAACTCCTTTAACGCTTCGTGGAGCCTACCAGCGAAGAGTAGGCATAGCTGTTCCGCTATTAATCGTTCGCGGTTGAAGAAGGCCGTAAGCGATGGCTGAGTCACGGCAGCTCACCTATCCTTACTATCGTTTCCTCGTACTCGTTCCACGCGAGTAACGGCTTATCGCCGTGATACCTGCGCCTACATCCTTCACATCGGGTAACTCCTCGTTCGGCCTTATGCGGTGATCTGGATACTTTAGAAGACGTTATAGTTTTTCCTCGACGGCCAAACGCGTCAGCTTATTAGTACTCTTCAATAGGTAGTAGGTGATCGAGAACGTCTTCAAGGTTCGCGGTGGCAACACATACATAGGTATCAGCGGCTCCATAGTATAGAAAGATCTTCCTTCCCCTTAAAATAGCGCCACATGGGAAAACAACGTTTCTTACGTATCCTTCTCTTTCATAACTCGTCTCCGGGGATAGGAGGGGTGATAATGTTCTAGCTATTATTCTCTCCGGGTTATTTAATTCTAGTAAAGCAGCTCCTACGCTATAGAAGTTGGAGGGAGATACACCGTGGTAGAATAGTAACCATCCTCTATCGGTTTTAATTGGCGGCGCGGCGAGCCCTAGCTTCTTCCCATCCCACATACCAGGACGCGGCGAGAGTAGAATGTTAGATATTAAGCTACTGGTATCAACGCTTTCGATGGAATCTATATAGTCATATACGATGTTTACCCCTCCTGCTCTATGAATGTAGAATAGCTTTCCACTAATCCTCTCCGGTATTATACACGCATTTTTATCGTCTATACCCGGGTAGGAGATTATCCTCGGCCGAGACCACTTCCAGTTCCTATTAAGGAAGTCCTCGACGCGTATGGAGGTTACGGCAACTCTAGGGGGGTTAACGTTGTCGTAGGCTGTGTAAAACATGTAGAGCTTATCATCCATCCTAACGATCCTAGGATCCTCACAACCTGAATGTCCGGGTGTAAGCTTCATTTCGAAGGGCTCCCTCGGAATGTAGATTGGCTCATCGAGTACCTCCGTAACCTCGTAACCGTTTTCGCTTACTGCGAGGCCTATGGTAGATGTTTTATCTGCTGAGAGGGCTCTGAACAATATGTATATTTTACCTTCAAGCTCTATGGCTGCTGGGTTAAACGTTGCTAAATACCTCCATTCAAGCCATTTTTCAGGCTTTATTATGGGGTTCTTAGGATACCTTTCAAATACCGGCCTTCTAAAGCTCTTCATTATGTATTTTCTAAGGTACTTGTAATTAATAGTTGAGCAACAACATAAGGTATCTGCGGCGCCATAATATAGCCGTATTTGCCCGTCTTCAAGGATGGCTGATGTTGGAAAAACAACCTTAGGTACGTGCCCATAAACTTCATAAACTTCCTCAGGAACCATAAAGGGGTAATCCGTCTTCTCGATAATTAATCTCGGATCCTCCTTATCGAGTAGTAAGGCTTCAACACCGAAAATCCTTTCCTCCGTTGGGGAGAAGTAGTTTTGAATGTAGGAGTATATAAGTAGCCATCCATCCTCAACCTCAATCGGTGTTGCCCCAACCTCTATATGGTCTAGCTTGGACCTCCTCGGATCCGGGGTTAAAACGTGGTCCTTAAGATTCTCATACCACTTTTCAAGCTCGCTATACCAAAGTTCTGGATAGTCACTAAGCTGCGCAATAGCTATATACGCTGGCGGTGTATCTGTGTTCACGGTTAGGATCGCGTGAATCCTCCCCTTTATCCTCCTTGGGAATAGGGTCATCGCCTTCGCGTTGAAAGGCGTTACAAGGTATTTACCATCCAAGGTTTTTAGGTCCCTACTTATTGCCACTCCAACCTTTATTGATGCCGCCGTTGGAGGGAGGGCTGAGATCGCCGTGTAGAATATGTAGTATTTTCCATCTAAGTATACAACTCTTGGATCCTCACAGCCAAACCTCTCCCAATCCCGTTCCGGGTATATGAACCTCCTCCTCTCTAAGAAGTGAATACCATCTTTGCTCTCCGCGATACCTATACAACTGTAAGATGAGTACTGCCTCCTTAAGAAGTCTGAGGAAGACATAGCGCGATAAAGCATATAGTATTTACCATCCTTCTTAACCACCGATGGGTTAAAGACTGCGAACGCTTCCCACGAATTCTCTCTTACAGGGATGAGAATGGGGTTTTCATCGCACCTTTTAATCATGCCATCACCCTCCTCCGCTTTAAAGTTTTAGCGGCCTTCTTCACCTTTCCTACACCTAAGCGCCTGATAGATCTTTAGCTTGCCACAACCATCAATAGAAATAAATAACGTGTAAGCTTTTTTTATAGTTTACTGATAAATCGGTGCAGGGGTGGGATTTCGGCATCAATTTGCTGATATAATTCTTGTTAAGCCTTTTGTTTGTTCTAGTAGTTTCTTACGGTGTGTTTTAGCGGTTCACAAATAATTGTTGGTTCATTTTTAATGTTTAGTATCTTCCGTGAAGGGATAGAGAAGGACGTTCTCACCCATAGTAGGGGTAGGCTTTGGTTTATTCGGCGTGGTTTAGTAAGATTAGACGCGAGTCTCCTGCGCCTGCGGAAGTGATGCGAGTTATAGGCTATAAAAGTCAGAGCCATTGGAGCCATGATATAAAGGAATGTTAAGGTTGGGCTTCGATGTGAAGCTGGATAAATACGAGGTGTGAGGCATTGAAGCCTACTTAGACGAGTTTGAGCCGTGGAGAAAGAAAGCGACATCGAATAAAGCGCTCACTAACCAGACCACCACCTTTAGACTCTCTAGCCCTCTAGAAAACATGTCACTAGGTACTTCCTTGTTCGTATACCATACCAAAAAGCTTATCATTTCTTACCATAAAAAGATAAACAACGAGCCTATTACAGAACTCCCAACAAGCACTTAACTAGTCAACTCAAATGATGAGTATTGCAACGGCCTCCAATGTTCAAGGATTTAACAATTTTACTAGTAAATTAGTGCGGGGGGTGGGATTTGAACCCACGAACCCCTACGGGACAGGGTGTCTTAACCTAATCCCTGAGGGGGACCTAAGCGTCGCAGCGTACGAAGCGCACCTGCGCCTTTGACCAGACTTGGCGACTTGCGTAGCTGCTATATAGCAGCTACCCCGCTCAGTACCCCCCTTTTTGATTTAAGGGGTTTTCAGTTATAAAAAGCTTCTTAACGCCACGTATGGTATATATCCTATCATCAGAGCGCCAAAACACGAGCAAACCCGAAAATTAAAAATCTGACTTTAGTGATTTGCACTATCATTGTAAGTGTTTCAAGGGAGGTGGGCTCGCGTGAGCCTATCAGCTTTAGGAGGCGCCGTCTACTTTGTGATCTTACGTATACTTGGTATACTGGTTTCTTCCTCGGTAGACATAGTTTGTTGGAGACGTTTAAACGCGTCTTACCTACGTCTTGATCATTACCTAGAAGGCTGGCGTAGACGTAAAACCATAAAGTCTCATTACCAGGTATGCCCCGGCCGGGATTTGAACCCGGGCCAGCGGCTCGAGAGGCCGCTATACTTAACCTGGCTATACTACCGGGGCATTTTAAACGGGTTTGAGTTTAAAAATTAACTTAAGAAATTAATAAGGTTTATTACGTCGAAGTATTGTTACGGCAAAAAGTTTTCTCCATTGATTAAAATCGGTGGTCTAAGCTTTATATAGGCGTTAAACGTTATACATGAAACGTGCGGCCGTCGTCTAGCATGGATTAGGACACAGAGCTAGGAGTGCGTGTAGGCCTTCCACGCCTGTTAGGGGGTAGCCTCCAGGAAACCCGGGTTCAAATCCCGGCGGCCGCATCCATTTTGTGTAGAAAACTTAATTAAATCGGGTTTTTATGTGATGGAGCGGAGAGCTGGAATGTTTGAGTTCCTATCGGAGTTACTCTCTGGCGCGGCTCAAGTCTTGAAGGGCTTGATGGGCTGGCTTACGCTTTACCCTTTAAGCTCCTTAGTAATAATAGGGATAACCATTCTAATTCAACTGGTGAGCGGCGCGGTTCAAAGGCTCCTCATAGACTTAGAATCGGTTAAAAGTAGAATGCGTGAGATTAATGAGTGGAGGAGAGAGCAGATAAAGGCTTTAAGAAGCGGTGATCGTAAGCTTTTAGCAAGAGTTATGAAGAGGCAGGCTTACATAACCCAGCTTCAAAGGCAGGTTACGGCGGAAACCATGAAGCCCAGCCTAGTATACACTATACCGTTCTTTATATTCTTCTTCCTACTGGTTAAGGTATTCGGGTCAGATCCGGTAGCTTTTTTCCCCATACTTAACCAGCCTTTACCCTTCTACTGGTGGTACCTTATAACGGCCTTCTGGGTAACACCTATAATGCAGAGAGTGATGGGTTTAGCCTACACCTCTACAGATTAAGAGGGGGGAATAATGCCTAGGCTTAGCGTTAGAAGAGCTAAGAAGATGGCTAGGCGGCTTCCAGGTGGAGGATGGACGCTTCACCTTAGGAAGAAGGAGCGAAGACAGGTTACGTGTACGATATGCGGTAAGCCGCTTGGCGGTATTAGCTTATCAAGAGTTGAAGCTAGGAGCCTCTCTAAGAGCCTTAAGAGTGTATCAAGGATTTACGGTGGGGTCCTATGCTCAACTTGCCTTAAAATGAAGATAGAAGAGGCCGTTATCAGTGGCTCCTAAGGGGCTTGTAATAGCGGTAAGTGGGAAGCCTGGTGCTGGTAAAACTACTTACGCAAAGGCTATTTCGCAGGCTTTAAATATTAGATATGTTTCGATAGGCTCCCTCTTTAGAGAGATTGCGCTGAAGAAAGGAGTAGACCTATTAGGTTTCCATAGGATCGCTGAGGGGGATGCGGAATACGATTTAACGGTCGATAGGCTGGCTTTAGAGGAGGCTAGGAAGGGTAATGTTATTGTCGAGGGGCATCTGGCTGGATGGACGTTAAGGGATATAGCGGATCTTAAAATATTCTTCACGGTTCCTCTCGAGGTTGGAGCGTTGAGGATTTCGAAAAGGGACGGTAAACCGTTTGAAGAAGCCCTTCAAGAGGTAAAGTTTCGAGAGGAGAGTAATAGGAGGAGGTATCTGAAAATTTACGGCTACGATATAGCTGATCTAACAATCTATGATCTAGTAGTTAACACGGATAAGTGGTCTAAAGAGTTCTTAGTGGAAGCCATTATAGGTATGGTTAAAAACTTGTTAAAGCTTGCTTAATAGCGTCTTAAGCTGATGGAGGCATAATAACTTCAAAGCGGTACGGCCTTTAGGGTTTCTAGTTGCTTACACCTTACATGATTTGAGGTATTTTAATAGTTTTTTAACTTCGATAGTTGCAACTCCAACTACCTGATCGGCTCCTCCGTAGTACATGAAGATCCTATCGCCGATTAGGACGACTCCGCAAGGGAAGACGACGTTATTAACTTGGCCGAACTTCTCGTAGTCTTCCTCAGGTTCAAATAGAGGTTCATCGGTACGAGCGATAACTTCAAGCGGGTTTTTAGGGTCTAAGAGTATTGCGCCAACCCTATAGACGTTATCCTCGGATACCCCATGGTAGAGGAGGATCCATCCCTCAGTAGTCTTTATTGGAGGACACGCTATGCCGAGCTTTTTTGAATCCCACCATCCCTTTCTGGGGTGGATCCACCTATACTCGTCAAGCCATGTTCTCCCGTCAAAGTCTAGGCTGGAGACTAAGGCTGAGTCTATATCATCGCCATGCCGATGGATGATGAAGTACTTACCCTCTATCTTCTCGGGGAATATGCAGGCATCCTTATCATCCATGTGGGGGGCTGATATTAGAACTGGCTTCGCCCAATTCCACTTCTGCTCTAGGAAATCGTCCACCTTTATCCATGTAAGGGCTACTCTAGGAGGGTTTTTACCGTCAAAGGCTGTATAGCACATGTAGATTTTATCGTCAATAATGGTGAGGCGCGGGTCTTCGCAACCTGAATACCCCCCTGGTTGTAGCTTCTGTTCGAAGGGTTCCCTTGGAACGTATATTGGCTGCAGGGATCGATAATCAATATGTATTCCGTCCTTACTATTTGCGTAGCCGAAAACCGAGGTATTATCCTGAGACATGGCGCGGTATACTAAGTGGACCTTGCCCGCCAAGTAGATCGCGCCAGGATTAAAGGTTGCTTTCGATTCCCATGGATGATCCCCACGCGGAGTTATTATTGGGTTTTCTTGAGCGCGGATAAACTTCGGCGGCTCCTCCTTTCTTAATAAGCGTTTAATTAAGGTTGGTAAATTTATGTAGGCGAGGCAGCAAACGGTATCAGCCGCACCATAATAGAGATAGATAGTGTTCTTCCTTAATACGGCTCCTGAGGGAAAGATTACATCAGGTACGAGACCTATCCTTTCATAATACTCTTCAGGGACCATTAAGGGCCATTTTGTCCGGGCAATAATCCTAAGCGGATTATTCAAATCTAGAAGAGCCGCCTCCACGGTGAAGAGGCGCTGCTGAGGCGTAAAGTAGTTCCTAATGTATGAGTAGAGGAGGAGCCAACCATACTTCGTCTTTAAGGGCGGCGCGCCAACCTCAAAGTGGTCTAAGGGGCTACGCCTTAACGGTAGAGAGTACTTAGTGAAGTCTTCATAGAACTTCTTCCAGTAGGATTCCTCCCATATCTCCTTCTCGTCATCAAAAGGGGCCAAACAAACATAGGTAGGAGGTAGATCGGTATGCACGCTCAGTATCGCCCATACCTTCCCGTTTATCCTTTCAGGGAATAGGGCCATGGCCTTCGCGTTAAAAGGTGTAACTAAATGCTTCTCTTTAACCGTTTTAAGGTCGTCACTTATAGCTAATCCTACCCTAATGCCATCGGGTGAGGGCGGGTAGGTTGAGAGGGCGGTGTAAAATATAAAGTATTTATCTTCAAACTTAGTAACCCTTGGATCCTCGCAGCCGAACCTCTCCCAAGGCTCCTCTGGAACAATGAATATTCTTCGATTGTGGAAGCTAGTACCATTCTTACTTGGAGCTGAAACACCTATGTTGGAGACAGTGGACACCGTACCAGTTATACTTTTATAGTGTGGAAGTGAAAGGGCTCGGTAAACGAGGCAAATCTTCCCATTGACCTCGACAGGACAACCGTTAAAGGTTGCCTGCGCCTCCCAAGAGTGAGAACTTTTCGGTTTAAGTATGGGGTTACCCTCGTACCTTCTAACCAACATTCACCCTTCACCTATAACGATAGCTTTAACTGTTCGAAGGAAGCTATAACGTATTTTCGTTTAATTAAACTTATTAATGCGAACCAGTTGATGATTCAACTGTAGATTCTTCTATTAATGTCTCTAAGAATTCTTTTAGATCTGTATACGCGGCGCAAACGTAACTATCAGCGGAGCCGTAGTAAAGCGTAAGGAGGCCGTCTTTAACGATGGCTCCCGTAACGTAAATAATGCCAGGTTTAAAGCCGCTGTTTTCATACTGAGCTGTAGGTTCTAGTATTGGTTCTTTGGCTTTACATAGTATCCTGGATGGATCTTTAACGTCTAAGAGCATAACCCCTACCTTATACCTTGCAAAGTCGTCTCTGGAGTGTGCATGATAGAAGACGAGCCAACCGTACTCCGTTTTTATGGGTGGTGGGCCTACACCCCTAATATAGCCCTCCCAACCATTTTTCCACTTACCTATCGGTATTCCATTATAGCGGCCGATTATGTTTATGGGTTTGCTGATGTTGATGTCGTCAAGCAGGCTGATACGTACCTCTGGGCTTATACCGTATAGGATCGCGTATTTACCGTTAATCTTCTCTGGAAAGATGACCCAGTTCTTATGGGTTTCGCCTTCGGGTGAGATGAAAACTGATGGTTTCCAATTCCATTTTTTATCCAGGAAGTCGTTGATACTTATGGAGGTTAAGGCCATTCTTATTAAACTACGGCCGTCGTAGACTGTATAAGTCATGTATAGGGAGGGCTCACCATCTATTCGTACGAGTCTAGGGTCCTCAGCGCCATAGAGTTCTCCCCCTGAGGGGGAAGCGTATGGATTATTATCAGTAAGGTGGGTCACGATTCTATGCTCGTAAACCGGGTAGGGAAGCCTTTCATCTATGTGAAAACCATCCCTTGAGCTGGCATATCCGAAGCGTGATACGCCATCTACCCCGATGGCTCGATAAATGAAGTGAACACGACCATCGAGAAGTATGACCCCGGGATTAAATGTCTGAAAGTACTCCCAAAAGTTTTCAGTTTTAGGTGTAATTAACGGATTTTCTCCAGCCTTAATGAGTAGTGAGGATAGGGGCTTCTTAACGGTCATAGGTTCCATCGAGATTCTAAAGAGCTTTACCAAAAGTCGTATGGTAAAAGGGAATATATGAGTTTTAAGGTTAAGCTTAATATTAAGCTGGTACTTGAGGTTTGTCTAATCCTTTGATTAAACTTGTTAAGGCGGGCTTAACGTATTAACCATAAAAGTAGTAAAAAGTGACCCCTTAATAGGCCTTAAAAACCTTAGGGCTTAACAAGCGGTGAACGTAAGCTTTAAACGCGTTTAACGATGAAGTCATTGCAGAACTCTTAGTAAATACTCGACTAGTCAATTTGGGTAATGGAGTTCTGCAACGGGCTCAATGTTAAAGCTTCTTAAAAACGTAAATACTGACTTGGAGTCCTTCCTAACAATGTTCTAAGCGCCGGGGGCGGGATTCGAACCCGCGAGGCCCGTAAGGGGCCACAGGCTTTCAAGCATGCTGGCTCCAGGCCTGCGCCTTAACCACTCGGCCACCCCGGCTAAGGGGGAAATCTCCATACTTACGATTGAGCGGGAGCTATTAATAAACCCTAACGGCTACGCCGAGGTTAATGAGGAAATTAGAGTTAAAGGGTTTTTAAGGAGGCGGTGGGTTGAGGAGTTTAACCTTCACCTTTAAAGCCTGTAGCTTAGCTCTAGGGCCTACGTGGACGATGGTATTCGACCGAATGCCAAACCGATGAGGCCTTACGTAATTAAGCATAAAGCGCCTCTAATTTCCTAAAGCTTCTTAGGTTGGTTATCTACATGATTCTCTAACTGGGCAGTTCAAACATCGTTTCCTTCTACAGAATTCTAAGCTTAACTTTATTAGGAGCGGTTCCATGCTTAAGGCTATTGTTTCGCTTAATCCGAGTTTTTCAGCGGCCGTCTTAGCTATACTTGAAAGCTGTGGGTTTGCCTTCCACCATATGCCTCTAAGCTCCCTAAGGAATATATTGACGGTTACTGGCCCTATACCCTTAAACTCCAGAAGCCTCTTTTCGAGGTCTTTATTGTCTTCGGCTTGAGAATGGAGGTCTTCGAGTGAACCGTATTTCTCCTTTAAGTACTTCATTATCTCCAGCAGCCTTGTAGCTGTTGAGAAATCGTACCTAACGTATCCCCCCGAATCTAAAACTTCGACGAGCTTATCCCAGCCGGCTTGAAGTATTGCTTCAGGGCTTAGTAATCCTTCAGCCTCAAACCGTCGATATGTTCTTTTCGCTATTTCAACGGAAATTCTCCTCCCGAATAATATGGAGGCGAGGAACCATCTAAACCTATGCTCAGCTCTTCTAAGATCTAAGCCGAGTTCTTTAGGGTAACTTTGTAGCTTAGAAAGCTTATCTTTTACGCTAATCAACGTTGACACCTCAAAAGACGCCAATTCTATACTACTTTCCTAGCTTCCCCTTAAACATACAGGTCGAGGAGCGAAAATGGCTTATGGTCAAAGGCAAGGTTTTTGAGAAGCGAATATTAACGCCTTCACTCTATGTTTCAAGTTAACTGTTATTCTGTTAAAGAATTTTTACGCGTTATTTGAATAATAAGAAGACTGACTCTATTAAGCTTATATTTCTTCAGCTTTTAAAGTAGCGCGGTCATGTTGAGGTAGGTTATATAGTTCCTAGTTGTCTTTGACCCTTAGTAAATGGGGTTCAAGCTTACCGCTGCGATAGGAAGACAATCATGAGCCAGAGGATTGCGAGGAAGAATAGTAGAGTAAACCAGGAGACACGCTGCCTTCCAAACTCGCGTCCCTTCTCCTCCCATTTAGCTCTACATTCGAGGCTGCAAAGCGGCGGTTCTTCTGGCTTCGTATAGATAACGGGTATGACCTTCCCACATACGACGCAGTGCCTATGATCTTCAATCATCTAAATACATCCTTAACTCGATGGTTGTTCTTCGGTAACTGCTGCTGTGAATCCGGCTTTCATAGGCATTGTCCTCCGGCTTTTAATGTTTCTTTCAAGATTTTTATAGCGCAGTATTTGGAGCACATTGAGCAAGCTTCATGGCCTTTCTTCTTCACTCGCCCATGGACTCTTCTAGCTTTTTCAGGGTTTAAGGCGTTTTTAAACTGTTCCCTCCAATTTAGGTTTGCTCTAGCTTTTGCCATAGCTAAATCGCGCGATGCGGCTTTAGCTCCGAGTTTCGCTATGTCCGCCGCATGTGCAGCTATTTTTGCGGCTATTACTCCCTCTTTAACATCTTCTAGACTTGGTAAGCCTAGATGTTCCGCTGGCGTTACGTAACATAGGAAGTCGGCTCCTGAAAGACCGGCTAATGCCCCTCCGATCGCTCCAACGATATGATCGTATCCTGGCGCTATTTCAGTAACAACGGGCCCGAGTACATAGAAGGGGGCGCCTTTACATATGGATTTTTCAAGTTGAACGTTGGCGGCTATATCGTTTAAGGGTATGTGTCCTGGGCCCTCAACCATAACCTGTACGTTTGCGTATCTCGCTTTATCTACAAGTTCACCGATTGTAAGTAATTCTTGGATTTGCGGCCAGTCCGTAGAGTCAAATATACATCCCGGTCTTAAGCCGTCTCCTAGGCTTAGGGTGAAGTCGTATTTTTTAGCTATTTCTAGAAGGTAATCGTAATTGGCATATAACGGGTTCTCCTTATTATGATGGAGGATCCATGCGGCGAGGAAGGTTCCACCCCGGCTTACAATCCCCATTAGTCTTGGGCGTTTAGCAAGCTTTTTAACGATTTGCTGTGTTACCCCGCAGTGTACCGTCATGAAGTCAACGCCGTCTTTTGCGTGTTTCTCTACGACATTAAATATGTCGTCCTCCGTCATATCTATCATTGCGCCTTTCTTCTCCGCTGCTTCTATGGCTGCTTGGTAGATTGGAACCGTCCCAATAGGTACGTTAACGGACTTAATTATGGTTCTCCTTATTACGTCCAAATCACCGGCTGTACTTAGATCCATAATCGTGTCTGCGCCATATTTAACAGCAATCTTTGCCTTCTCAACCTCTAAGTTTAAGTCGCATAAATCGAGGCTTGTACCGATGTTTGCGTTAACTTTTATCCGTAGCCCTTTACCGATACCAACCGGATGGACGTTTTCACGCTGAACATTACGGGTCACTATAACAGTGCCTTCCGCTATACGCTGACAAATCTTCCGTAATGATACCCCCTCCTCCTTAGCAACTATACGCATTTCCTCGGTTATTTGCCCTTTTTTAGCTGAGGCCATCTGTGTTGTCACTTAACGAATCCTCCTTGAATCAGGCACGGGATTACCCTGTTTAGAGGGGTTTAACTTAAACTTAATTTTTATCTGCTTCGCTCAACCACTAATCGCGCTTAGGTTAAGGTTATAGAGGGGTAGGTGATTGATGATGCCTAACCATTGACTTAACTATTAAGTCATCACCTGAAAGTCGAATTCAGCATAGATCAATACTTACGCGTTTAAGCCTTTTTTTCCATCGCTTTTCACCGATGTACGTTCGACGCTCCTCAAGTATTAATGCGTGTCAAGCTTAACCTTCAAATTCTCCACTAGAAATGATTGTTGAGAAAACAGCGTTAATGAGTACTAGGTGAACTAGGTTAGTTTAATCCTATAACGATCAAGTAGCTCCCTCTTCTTAGCCTCGTTCCAGCCGCTAACGGCTTGGTAGTAGCCAGTAACCCTTGACCACACTTCAACGTCGTTTGATCCACAATTAGGGCACTTGTTAAGCATACCGCTGGTCGTAGTATTACAGTTCTTACAGATCGTTAGGTCCTTGGTATAGGCGAAGTAACCTATTTGTGTTTGTAGGGCTATCTTCTTAGTGACTTTATATAGTGCTTCGGGGTCTGGGTAGGCTTCACCTAACCATACGTGAAATATGTTACCACCCTGTAGAAGGGGCCAGAACTTATGCTCGATTCGTAGTCTTTCTGTTAGTGGTATTTGAGCCCCCACATAGACGTGGGTCCCGTTAGTATAGTATAGGGGTAGATCTCTTTCACCCGTTAATAGCTGTTTTCTAGCTGTTTCTAGGTTCCCCTTTACGACCTTTTCAGCTTTATCCCTAAACCTCGGAGACATTAAGTCGGCTACGGCTAACCGTTGGGCGCAGGATTCCGCTGGTGTTCTAGCTATGGCTAGCTTTAACCCTGTTTTCTCCTCAAGTTCTTCTTTATACTTCTGCATTTCAATTAATAGTTTTACGAGTATTTTTACCGCTTCCGTATGCTCATGGAGCTGGTAGCCGGTATGGTACTGAGCCATCTCATTGCCGCCTACGATTCCGATGGTGTAAACTAATCCTTCAAAATCTACGGCTGGCGGCCCCCTCTTACCCGTCTTTGGATCACGCGGCTGCTGGGTTGCGAAGGGTAGGCGTCCGCTTTTAATCATTAGGTTCATCCAGCGCTTCTTGGCTTTAAAGACTTCAACGGCTAACTCCATTAGGTGGCGTACGTACTCGAAGAGCTGGTAGTCGTCACCGTTAGCTACATAAGCAGCGCGCGGCAGGTTTAGAGTAACTACTTGTAGGGAGCCTAGACTGAAGTGCTTCCCGTTAGTGAAATACATTTTATCCTGAAAATCGGGGTCGTTTTCAGGGGTTGCGGTAAACGTATAGGCGCAGCATTGATAACATGATACGCCCTTACCGTAACCCCTATATTCGGGTATGGCGTTATCAAAGTACGGCGCCCCAAACTTGCTTACCACCTTATGAGCCAGTAGCCACTCCTCATCGTAATGCGAGTTAAAGAACTCCGGGGTTATTGCGCCTTCAAGCTTAGGGAAGTTAAAGGGTTTACCCCAAGCGTCTCCTTGAAGGGCTACCTCGTAGATGGCTTTGAAGAAGGCGCGTACCTCGTCCTCGTAATCGCCGTATACGTCGGGCCCTACCTGCCCCTTAGCTACTACGGGTTTATCCTTCCAAAGATCCGGTACACCTGGTGTTACTTGGATGTTTGAGAATACCATTTGCCCGCCGCGGGCAACGTATACCTGGGTGAGCTCGAAGAACATCATTTGTGCTATCTGCTTAATCCGCTCATAGCTTAACCCCCTTAAGTATGGGGCCATGAAAACAGTGTAGTTGTAAAAACCTTGCCCACCGGCAAAGTTTGTTTGAGCGCTTGCTAAAGCCTTTACACTATGTAATAGAGCTACCTCAGCGTGTTTAGCTGGTGCTGCAGTACTACTTTTAATCCCCATACCGTCGGGTAGTAGACCGTAGTAGAAGAAGAAACGTAAATCCCAATCTTGGCAGAAGGGGCGGGTTCCGAAGTATTCTAGGTCGTGGATGTGTATATCCCCTTTAAGGTGGGCATCCGCTAGTTCAGGTTGCATTAAAAGTAAGTACTCCTCCTTAGATACACGGTCCCCCTTCTTCTTATGGCTTGTTTCAGGGTTCGGTTGAAGGTTAGCGTTCTCCTTCGCCTCAAAGCCGGCGCCTAGATCTATAAGGTAAGCGTCGTAGACAGGGGTACCGACCCTGGTTAGAATGTTCCTGTAGATGTAGTACTTGGGGGTTGTTTGAGCGCGTTCAAGTAGTACGTTGTTAACTATCTCCCTTATAAGGGGTCCGCTTACGAATTTAGCCTTTAAAGCTTTTACACGGTTTTCAACCTCAAGGGCTATGGCCTCGGCTTCCTTAAGTGTTATAGGCGGAGTATTAAAGAATTCCTGGGCTAGCTTTGTCTCCCTTAGGAGCTGGTTTACGATGGCGCGTCTATCCCAAGGTATGAAGTAACCATTACTGGTTCTAACCATGGGCATCCCGGCTTCGTAATGCTCAACGGCTTTAATCCATCTTCGTACGCCGTGATGCACCTTCTCGGTTAACGAGACCAAGCTTAACCCTCCTTCTTAAGTAGACCTTTTAAAAGTTCGGTGTTAAGCTGATTGCCGATGAAAAGCTGCTTTGCGGTTAGTATATCGTTACCATACTCTAAAACAGGGGCTGAGGTTACGAATATATCGCGTATGATGAGGTCAGCCATAACCTCGCTGTCAAGGAGTGAACGCTCCTCATAGTTTATCCCTTCACGCTTAAGCCACTCTTTAAGCTGGTTACAGCGTAAACACGTTGGCGTAGTGTAAAGTTTAACCTGCAAAGGTAAAAATCCCCCTAAGGGTTGGTCAAAAACTTCAGTTTCTCTCCAACTTTAAACTATTTGTCAAATTTTCTTTACTTATCAGTGAAGCAAAAAAGCGGAAGAAAATCCCCTCCATCTTTAGAGGAGTTTTATGTTGTTTAGTTTACATAGCCTTAAATAAGTTAAAGGTTACAGGGGGATAACCAATTTACGGGTTAACGTTAATATCTTCGATAATTGTCGCGTAACGTCCTTTAAGTTAAGCCTCTCGAAGATCTCCGCCTCCAAGTAAACATATATAACGCTTCTTCGGTTTACGTTCGCGCTAACTCCTAAACATATCTTGCCCTTGACTTCTATAATTGGAGACCGCTTAACGCTTCACCTCTACTTTTGGGTTTTCCTCCTTAGCGTCACTAACAGCTTGAGGGACTTTCGCTTAGCGGTATTAAGCAACGAGGACATCAGGCCCTAACCCTTCTCAACCGTAGAGAGTCGGTAGGCCTTAAACAGCCTCCTATTCTTGTGGATTTTGAGGGCGTGGTTGGAACATGTGTACGTGAGGAGCATGGGTAATGGCCTTTAACGTTAGACTTTTATGAGCGAACACCATTAACGCTTAACGGGGATTGACTATTGGGGTTTCGAGGTAAAGGTTTCTCCAAGCTCTTTCTGCTTGAGGAGGTTAAACGTCTTTTGCTATCGAAGGTAAGCCCTTTACCTGTTGAAAGGGTTCAGCTTATTAACTGCTTAGGAAGGGTGTTAGGTGAAGATTTTAAGGCACCCATAGATCTTCCCAGCTTCGATAGGTCGGCGGTTGATGGATACGCCGTTAAAGCTGAAGATACCTTTACCTCATCCCCCTTTAACCCTAGAAGGTTACACGTTATAGGTCGTAGCGTGATTGGTGAGCCTTGTACACTTATGATAAGCTCAGGTGAAGCTGTTAAAATCAATACTGGAGCCCCCCTACCTAAGGGTGCTAACGCGGTTATTATGCTCGAATACGCTAAGGAGGTTAATGGCTACGTTGAGGTGTATGGCCCGGTGACCCCGGGTAAAAACGTTTCAAGGAGGGGTGAGGACGTTAAGATGGGTGACGTAATCCTTAAGAGAGGTAGACGCCTACGCCCTCAAGACATAGCTATAGCTGCTGCTTGCGGGGTAATCGAGCTACCCGTAGTTAGGAAGCCTAAGGTACTTATAGTACCGACAGGACGTGAATTAAAACGTCCGGGTACCTTCCTTAGGGAGGGGGAGGTTTATGAGTCTAATAGCTACGCTTTATATGCTTTCACCCTGATTCATGGGGGGGAGCCATACATCCATGAAGCTGTCGAAGGCACGGCTCAAGACGTACGTAACGTGTTAAAGCAGGTTGACGGTTACGACTTACTCGTATTTACAGGCGGTGCATCAGTTGGAGAGGAGGATGTAATCCCTGAAACCTTAAGCGAGGAGGGCACTTTACTAGCCCACGGGTTAGCTATAAAGCCGGGGATGCCTACGGCGGTGGCAATAGTTAAGGGTAAACCGGTTTTTAGCTTACCCGGTTTCCCCGTAGCGTGTATGATCGCCTTCGAGGAGCTCGTAGCTCCAACTATTAGGAAAATGCTTGGAGTTGAGGAGGAAGCGGTAAAGGTTAAAGCGGTGGCGTCCCGCTACATCCCCGGAGAAGTAGGTAGGAGGGTTTACGTAAGGGTTAAGCTTGAAGAACGAAACGGTAGGTTTTACGCTCACCCCGTAAGAACCAGTGGGTCCGGGATTATAAGTAGCATGGTTAAAGCTGATGGTTACATCGTAATACCCGAGAACGTTGAAGGCGTAGGAGAAGGCGAAGAGGTTGACGTATACCTATACGCTTAACGCTGGTGGCTAAGGATGAAGCTGTTAAGCCTCGAAGAAGCTAGGCAACGTATACACACGTACTGGAAGCCGAGCTTAAAGGTTGAACGGGTACCTCTATCATCGGCTGTGGGTAGGGTTTTAGCTGAAGACTTGACTGCGCCTATCGACGTACCGCCCTTTGACAGATCTAAGGTTGATGGATACGCCGTTAAAGCTGAAGATACCTTCGGGGCTAACGAAGGGGAGCCTAGAACGTTAAGAGTAATGTTTCAAGTGGCCGTAGGCTCCATGCCTATACGGCTCCTTAATGTTGGCGAGGCGGCCTATGTAACTACTGGTGCGGCTTTACCGGAGGGGGCTAACGCGGTGATTATGGTTGAATATACCCATAGACGTGGAGATCTACTTCAAGTGTATAAAGCTGTAGCTCCAGGGGAGAACGTGTTAAGAAGGGGTTCCGATATAGCTAAGGGGAGTATACTTCTAACAGCGTTAACAAGGTTAACACCTAAAGAAATAGGTTTAATGGCGGCTGTAGGTATTAATGAGGTACCTGTGTTTAAGAGGCCCATCGTAGCCATATTATCAACCGGGCCTGAACTCGTTGAGACCGGGTTACCGTTACCGCTAGGTAAGGTCTATGACGTAAATAGCTACACGCTCATGGCCTACGTGGAGGCCATAGGATGCCAATATAAGCTTTTAGGCTTAGTCCCTGATAGCTTTGAGGAGTTATCTTTTAAGATTCGTGAAGGCCTTAAGGATGCCGACGTAGTGGTGGTATCAGGCGGTACCTCAAAGGGTGAAACAGATCTACTTCCAAGCGTACTTTCAAGTATGGGGAAGCCGGGTGTTATTGTGCACGGCTTATCAATAAAGCCTGGTAAGCCTACCGTTATAGCGGTTGTTAACGGTAAGTTAGTAATAGGGCTTCCAGGTAATCCAACCTCGGCGTTACTAGTATTCCACGTATTAGTTAAGCCTATTTTAAGCTCCCTACTTGGACTCGGGGTTAGGAAGCCCTTAACGGTTAAAGCTAAAGCCGCCATTAGGATGCATTCGGCTAAAGGGCGTAGGGAGTTCAAGTTTGTTAGGCTTAAACGCGTTAACAATGATATTTACGTCGTACCATTGGAATCCGAATCCGAATCTATATCAACCTTCGCTAAGGCTGATGGCTACGTGGAAATACCTGAAAACGTGGAGCTTATTGAGGAGGAGGAGACTTTAGAGGTTTACATGTACTAGTAGGGCCTAATGGGCTTGGACTACCTATAAGGGTTAAGGAAAGTTTAATGGGGCTAAGACCCGGCTGATATATTGAGCTTACGTATGAACTCCTTATAGCGGTTTCTAACAGTTACCTCAGTTACTTGAGCCGCTTTGGCTATTTCCCTCTGCGTTTTACGTTCATCGGTTTGTAGGGTCGCAATATATATAGCGGCGGCCGCTAACCCGGCTGGATCTTTACCGGCGGTTATACCTAGCCTTCTAGCTTCCTCTACTATTTCGATTGCTCTCTGCTGAACCTTACCGCTAAGACCTAGCTCGCTACCGATTCTAGGTACGAAGTCGGCGGCGTCGGCTATAGGTATATCGAGGTCCACGTACCTAAGCATTAACCGGTAGCATCTTGCTACATCCTTCCTCCCGGATTTAGCGTATTGACTTATCTCCTCAAGCGTTCTAGGTACCTTAAGCTTCCTACAGGCCGCGTAAACAGCAGCAGCTATTATGGACTCTATAGACCTACCCCTAACTAACCCTATGTCCACGGCCTTTCTATAGATATTAATAGCTTCTTCCTTAACGTTGGAGGGTAGGTTTACGTAGAACGAGATCCTATCTAAATGGTTAAGTGCTTGCTGCAAGTTACGGTCGAGCGATGTCTGTACACGGCTTCTTATTTGCCAGCGCCGCCACCTAAGTATTTCTAAGGCCTTTTTAGGCTCAAGCCTATGACCTGAGGCATCCTTACCTCTTAATTCGATAACGGTGGTTAGATCCTTATCAGCCGCTGGTAAGGTTCTAGGGGGGCCTACCCTTCCACGCTTCTCCCGTTCCTCAGGTGTAAAAGCTCTCCACTCTGGCCCTCTATCTATTACGTGTTCGACGAGGACTAAACCACAACCAGTACAAGCGATTTCCCCGCGCTCATAGCTACGGATAAAGGTTGTGGATCCACACTCAGGACACCTAATGACGTCTGAATCAATATCCGGCTTCTTAACTTTATCTTTCTCCACTAATACCACCTCATAAGGTTTAGGGCCGTTTAAACGTCGTAGTTTAATGGTCCCGATTAAAGGGAGTCCCCCTTACTATCGGGGGATTTATTTTTTTCGCTAAAAATTTATATAGCAGATATTTAAATTTTTCGTCCGTCCCAACGGACGCTGTCGAGTTTCCTATAGGCTTGCCCTATTAGCGGGTTCGCTACAAAATTCTACACAGGTAATTACGCCGGTTACTCGTCTTAGCCTTCATACAAGTAGTGAGTATGGAGGCTTAGGGTAGTTTACAATGAGTTCATAAATAAAATACTTAAATACTTATATTTCCCCTCAAAGTTTAACTCTTGAGGCTTCGTTAATCGTGAAGGTGGGCCCGTAGCTCAGCTTGGATGGAGAGGTACATTAACCCTGGAACAGCGGCCTCCTATGAATCATCGTGGAAAGCCGTTGGTCGTGGGTTCAAATCCCACCGGGCCCGCCAAGCTTTAAGTGATCTCTTCGTTAAATCCGTTCAATGTCCCTCGGTAATTAAAGACGCTGAAGCTAAGTTACGTTAGAGGCGAGCGTTAAACTATCTATCGAAGGGTGAAGCGGGAATCGCGGTCCTTACTTAAGGATCTTAACCCACTTCCTCGGGTTTTAAATCAACATCAACGGGGGTAAGGTTTTAAAGTTTGCCGAGGGCTAAGTAGGGGCGGAGGGAAACCCTTTCATGGTCTCCGAGAAGCTACTCAGTATGTTAAACGACGCCATAGCGAGGGAAATACAGGTTTCCATTCAGTACATGTGGCAGCATGTTCAGTGGAGAGGAACTAAAGGCTTTACCGTTCAAGAGGAGTTAAAGAAGATAGCTATAACGGAGATGAAACACGCGGAAGCCATCGCGGAGAGGCTCTTTTACTTAGGTGGGGAGCCGACAACGAAGCCGACGGAGATATTCGTAGGTAAAACCCTTAAGGAGATGATAGAGCGCGACGTAAAAGACGAGGAAAAGGCGATAAAGTTGTATAAGGAGATAATAGCTCAAGCGCGTGGAGAAAATGATGTAACTACGGCCTTCTTATTCGAAGGCATATTGAAGGATGAGGAGGAGCACCACGACTTCTTCACCTCCTTAATGGAGGAGCTCTAACACCACCTTACGAAGTGGAATTAGCTTAAAATCCTAAACCTTTTTTCTAGGAACCATCCGAAAAACCTTAGCGGGACGCCGATGAAACTTTAAGGTGAAGGCTTAAAGTCAAACTAAGGCTTAATACGTTAACGGTGAACCGATCGTTAGAAGTTCTTAGACGAATTCTGGGTTAATTAGGGGCTTTTGTAAATCCTCAGGTAAAGGGCTTAGTGGGTATTAGACCTAGCCCACTGCATTAGTTCCTTGATGGAGTTGAAGGTTAGAACCCTATCTTTTAACTCTACTTCGATTTTAATAGCCGTGTTCAATACCTCTATTGGCGATCTAGATCCGAAGGCTAAAGACCAGTTAACCTTACTTCCCGATCCGTTCTCTACGCTTATAAATCCATCTAAGACGATGGTGTAGGGGGTACCTTTAATGGTTATGTACGCCTTAGCCCTTAACGCTTTAAGCTTACCGAGGATAAGGGGTAGCTCCAAGCTCATTTAGACCCCCAACCCCTTAATAGCCCTACGATCTATCCGTAGGACCTTATTAACATTCACGTTACGCTTAATTAAGGATTTAACGCTGTTTAAAGAAGCCTATAGGTCTTAGAGAAATCCACGGGGACCCATTAAGGCTTCACGTATACTTCTACGTTTAACTACTTCCTCAACAGGTATTGGTAAGTCTTTAAAGGTCATATACGCCGTAATAGCGGTTTCCACCATCCGCTTCAACGTTATTTCACGTTTCGCCACGCGCTTTACACTGTCCCCGCGTTCTTTAAGATGTGCGGTAGCTCTTCGATCCTACACTCCTTTTCCTCCCTCTTCACCATGTCCCTCAACTTACAAACTTTAGCTTCCACCTCCCGCGGGCCTAACACTACGACGTAGGGTATACCCTTCGAATCGGCGTACTTTAACTGCCTCTCAAGCCTTCGCGACATGAGGTCGATCTCGGTCGGTATACCTTGCCTCCTTAATTCCTTGGCCAACGCGATGGCGTTAGCGCTTAACGAAGGGTTCGTGATGGCTATGAAGACCTTCGTTGCGGTTCCGGGGCTCGATATTTTACCTTGAGCTTCAAGTACTTCAACCAACCTATCAATCCCGAGGGAGATCCCCGTAGCCGGGGTTGGAGGGCCCCCAAGTAGTTTAACTAGCTCGTCGTACCGTCCTCCGCCCGAAACGCTTCCAATCCGTGCATTCGTGACCTCTATTTCAAATATGGGGCCCGTATAGTAATCTAACCCCCTAGCTAGGCTTACGTCTACCACGATCCTATCGGCGAACCCATAGTCCTCCTCCTTATCTATTATCTCCTCCACTTCCTCAATACCCTCCAATCCTCTACTCTGATCCGCTAAAGTACGCTTTAATTCTTCGAGAACCTCTAACGCCGAACCCTTAACCGATACGTTTTTCAACAGTTGTTCGATCGTTTGCCCGCTTAAACCTAGCTTTTCAAGTTCAAGCCTTACCCCTTCAACCCCGATTTTACCCATTTTATCGATAGCCCTAAAGGTATCGAGCATTTTATCGATCGGAACCTTCAACGCTAACGCTAACCCTTCAAGTATCTTCCTATTATTCACTTTAATAACGTAACCGGATAGGTTTAAGGCGTCAAGGCAGCTCGCGGCTACTGCTATTACTTCAGCATCTGCCTCCATCGATTTAACGCCCACGACGTCGACGTCCGCCTGCCAGAACTCCCTAAACCTTCCACTTTGCGGTTCCTCGTAACGCCAAACCCTCGAAATACAGTACCTTTTAAACGGCTTAATTAAGGATGGGTTACTAGCAACTACTCTCGCTAAACCAATAGTTAAGTCGAACCTTAAACCTAGTAACCGTCCAGCTTTATCCTTAAAGCTAAAGATCTGGTTCTTCACTTCGTCACCGCATTTAGCGGTAAGTACCTCCCACCTTTCAAAGGCCGGGGTTTCCATTTCATCGTAACCGTAACTCTCAAATACCTTCCTAATGGTCTCGATAACGTACCTCCTTTTAATCATATCAACGGGCAGGAAGTCACGGGTACCCTTAGCCCTCTGTATCATAGCTTCCACCTAGAGATGAAAGCCAATATGTACATCTTTTATGCTTATGGCCCACTATTAAATAAACCGCTACTTAGAGTTAGCCCGTAGATCGATTCGACGTTCAACGTCTTAAACCTACCCTTAAGGCTCTTTCAAACATAAGCTTTATCGGTTAGCTTACTCTTACTTGATATTTCCTTGTAAATCCTGTTGACCTCGCTGTAAGCTGGCTTAATTAGGTTTAAAGCCAATTTTCTGCTGAAATAACGCCTACCAACGGTTTAACGCGTTAGCTAGGCGTTTAACGATCCGTGCGTCAGGCTTAGGTTATTGCGGATGTGAGGCTATTGCTACTTTCATGCTTAAAAGTACAAGGATGAAGTAGGCGAATTAACTGAGGAAGTATTGAGGCTTTATAGGGAGATACTTTCAACGCCGTAGTAGGCTACTTCACCCTGCCTATCAACGATCGCTAGAATAAGCTCCTTCCTAAGGTTTCGCGCCTCCCTTAACAGCCTTAATAACTCCTGTAAATCTAGGCTGCTACCTTCAGTAACTCCATGTACTATGCATTTCGCTTCTTCCTTGCCTACCTCAGCCCCGCGTTTATAAACCCTATATTCGACCCCCTTCCTAAACCCTGGCTTTACTATATTACCCCGTCCTCTAAGGTCTGAGAAGACGAGGTACTTAATCCATAACTGTGGGTCTTTAATTGTTAAGGTTTTAACCGCTTCGTTGAAGCTTATGGCGTTGCCCCTTGAATCCTCCACCTTTATCTTGCCCTTTTCAAGTAGGTAAAGCCCCTCTACGTCGGTTAGCCATAACTCAGCGTCCTTAGTGTACTCCCCGAAGTAGCCGGACTCGTGTAGCGCCTTTGCCTCGTTACGATTTTTAACTAGGAAGCCGTTTTCAACGGGTAAGGCTGTAGCGATGGGTTTTACTTCCGCCTTTTCCTCCTCCTTTCCCATTAACCTCCCTCCGTAATGTTAGGAAGTTTATCTAGCTGTTTCAATAAGTATTCTCTAATACGTTGCGGTTTAGGTAGGTCTCGTACGATCTCCCCATTCTTGATTAAAGGTTTTAGTAGTTCTTCGACCGGTCCTCCACATTTAGGGCATTTTTCGATCTTTAACCCCAATGGCTTTAACTCGTCGTGGAAGCAGTTTAAACACCTATATACCTGTTTCCTACCGGGCATTTTACCTCTCTTCGATACTGGTTTACCGTTAAGCTCTACAATGTCTAAGGCTATGTCCACTGACGGCGGGAACATGATGGCGGTGCCTACCCCGAAGACGTCTACGACGTCTTTAAGCTTGGCTATGGCGTACTCGTCTATACCGGCGCTTAGTACTATCTTAACGTTGGTGTAGCCATGGATATTTAGGGTCCATCTAGCTTCCTCCACTATCCTCCTTATATCACCCCTTCTAGAGCTCGGGGTATCAAATCGTACACCGAAAAGCTTAGCTCCAAGGGATTGGGCGGCCATTAAAGCCTCCGCCCGTTCATCGAACCAAGTATCGCATAAAGCGATTCTAGGGACGTCGGGAGGCATAACTTCGTCGAAGGCCTTCCAAGCTGAAACTTGATCTCCAAACACTATTACTAACTCGTGTGGTATGGTTCCCATTGGTTTTTCCCCTATCAACTTCGCTCCGGAAATACCTGCGACCCCGTCGCAACCCCCTATGAAGGCGGCCCTATCAGCCATGGGGGCTATAGCTGGATGTATCGCTCTAACACCGAATGATATGACGAGTTTATCACCAGCTGCCTTTTTACACCTAGCCGCTTTAGTAGCTATACTTGAGCTATGCCTAAGTAGCCCTAGGATCGTAGTTTCAAGTACTCCAAACTCCCCGTAGGCTCCTTCAATCCTTAGTAGCGGCTGGTAGAGGCGAAATACCGTTCCTTCATCCATGGCGTAAACGTCTACTTTCAACCCCTCGAGAAGCTTCGCAACCTCCTCTACCCCTGCTAGCACAGCCCACGTATAACCCTTTGGAAAAGAGTATACGTGGGCGTCCATCGCTACCTTGGTATCAGCTAACCCCTTTTTTATTAAGACCTCCCGGGTACGTACGTAATATATATCGGTGGTTAGCCCGTTCTTAATATCTTCCTCACTAGCTACGAAGAACTGCGCCATACGCGTTAAACCTCCAAGCCCTCCTTAACCTCCTTGTCATGGTATTATAAAGCCTTAACTCCATTAACCTACCTCTCACGCGGACATCCTTATACGGGTAAGGGTTTAGGTTAAACGGGCCTCCTTTTTAACTGGTGTAGTGTAAATAAGCCTTACGAGGGGGAAGTTCGAGTAGTGCTTATCGCTCTGCTTAAGCTCCCTTTGAAGGGTTGAAGGCTTCTACTGGGGCCTACAACGGAAATACTGGTTTTAAACCTAACTAAGCTCATTATAACGCGGCCGCCTTCATCTTAGTCCACCTGTAAGCGAAATCCTCTGGCATATCGATAACCAGGCCGTAGTCGTGGGCTTTAGCCTCCGCGGCGAGCCGGTAAGCTGCTCGGTAAACCTTCATAGTTGAACCCTTGTAGGTAATGCCTCCTCCTCGGTTTTTGTCACTACATCATCTACTCGTCTTACTCCGTATTTAAGCGCTAATAAGATTCGCTTTCGAGCTTAGAGCCCTTCCTTAATACTATTTAATTATACCTCGATTAACTATAATTTCCGGATAGCCTAAAGTGAGTGGAGGTAGTTGCTACGAGCTTAAGGTTATTCCTTGAGGAGTGTAAGTCGCGTAACGAACTAGTGGAGGTAGATGACGAGTTATCGACGATGTTTGAGGTAGCGGCTCGGCTTAAAAAGCTTGATGGAGGGCCTGTAGTCTTGTTTAAAAGATGTAAGGAATCTAGGATACCTGTAGTCGGCGGAGTTTGTAGTACTCGAAGCAGGATTTTACACGCGCTCGGCGTTAACGAACAAACGTTTTACGGAGAGGTTAGCAACGCGTTAACGAGCCCTTTAAAGCCCATGGAGGTTGAGGATGGACCAGTTAAAGAGATTGTTGAAGAGCCTAATTTGTTAAAGCTTCCAGTACTAACTCACTACGAAAAGGATCGAGGTCCTTATTTAACGGCCGGCATAGTAGTAGCTAAATCCGTTTCAGGCAATTTTCAAAACGCTTCAATACATAGGATACTGGTTCTCGGTAAGGACGTGGGGGTAATAAGGCTAGTACCAAGACACCTCTACTCGATGTACCAAGAAGCTAGAAGCCTTAAGAAGCCATTAGAGGTAGCCGTGGTTATAGGGATGCATCCAGCCATATTATTCGCTGCGGCCTGCTCACCTCCTTTCGGGGTTGATGAGCTTTGGGTGGCTAACAGTATACTGAAGGGTGGCTTAAGAGTATGTAGCTGTACAACCTCGGACGTAAAGGTCCCTGTTGAGGCTGAAATCGTTCTCGAAGGTTTAATTCTGCCCGATCAATTCGTTGAAGAGGGGCCGTTCGTCGACGTAACTGGAACTTACGATATCGTTAGGAGGCAACCGATAATAAAGTTCACTAGGGTAATGCGACGTTCAACACCTATATACCAAGCGATATTACCGGCCAGCCTTGAGCATAGGCTTCTTATGGGGATGCCTCGTGAACTCGCTATATGGAATGCGGTTAGCTCTGTAGTACCTAAAGTTAAAGCGGTTAGGTTAACGCCCGGCGGTTGTGGTTGGCTTCACGCGGTAGTATCCATTAAGAAGCAGGTTGAAGGGGATGGGAAGAACGCTATAATCGCCGCATTTACGGCTCACCCAAGCCTTAAACACGTAGTAGTGGTAGATGAAGACGTAGATGTGGACGACTTAACGGAGGTTGAATGGGCCATAGCTACCCGTTTCCAAGGGGATAGAGGATTAGTTGTCATAGAGAACGCGAGAGGGTCGAGCTTGGATCCATCAGCCGACCAAGATCTATTACTAACCACAAAGGTTGGTATAGATGCTACCATTCCGATCGGTCGAGCAACGTCTAAGTTTGAAAAGGCCCGAATACCGGGCGTGGAGGGTTAAGGTACGTATCTATCGCTGGATGAGGAAAAGGTGTTGAGGGGGGATGAAGGGGTTGGCGTACAGAGGGCTATGGAACTCCTGGTAGCGTTAGGTGAAGCGTTTGAAGCTGAGCGGTTGGTTGGCATAACGTCGGCACATGTAAGCGGTGTATCCTATAAGAACATAGGGGACGTGGGTCTAGATCTACTTAAAGACCTCGCCAAATTGGGTTCTAAGGTCAAAGTGCTTACCACTACTAATCCTTGCGGTATGGATTTGAAGCGTTGGAGGGAGATGGGCGTTCGAGATGAGGATGCCGAGAAGCAATTCGAAGTTTTAAAATGCTTTAAAAGGTTAGGGGTTAAAACAACCTGTACCTGCACACCCTACCTAATCGGGTTTTCCCCTAGGTTTGGGGATAGATTAGCCTGGGCAGAGTCGTCGGCCATTATTTACGCTAACTCCGTACTAGGCGCTAGAACCAATAGGGAGAGCGGTATATCCGCGTTAGCAGCCGCTATCGTAGGGAAAACCCCCTTTTACGGTATGCATTTAGATGCGAATAGGCGGTATACGGCGGTGGTTAAAGTTGATGTTAAGCTTGATGAAGCGTACAGATATGGAGCTCTCGGCTACTTAGTTAGCAATACGCTTAAAAGCGGCGTACCCTTAATATTGGGGCTTAAAAGGCCTACCATTGAGAAGCTAAAGGCGTTGAGCGCGGCTTTAGGTACGTCAGCCTCCATAACAATGTTCCAAGCACCCGGTATAACCCCTGAAACTCCTAAGGTGGACCTTCCTATGGTAGGGGTTGAGAAAATCACGGTAAACGGGGTTGAAATTAAGCAATTAATGGAGAGCTTTCAGTCGTCAAAAGCCCCGGACCTAATATTTCTAGGTTGCCCTCACTGTGGTTTAAACGAGTTGAGGAACTTGGCTACCTTTCTAGAAGGACGAAGGGTGAAGTCTGGGAAGAAGTTATGGATCTGCACATCGAGGAGGGTTAAGGCTAAAGCGTTAAAGCTCGAATGTATTGACACCATAGAGAGGGCTGGTGGAAAAGTTTTCACAGATACCTGCCTAGTTGTAGCACTAGCTAAGGATATCTATAGGCTAACCATTGCTACCGACTCCTTTAAAGCAGCACATTATCTAAGATCTCTCCACAGGGCAGAAGTAACGGTTAATAGCTGGAAGCATTGTTTAGAAAATGTAACTTAGCTATTCCTCCTTCGCTTAGTATATAGTGTTATCGTGGGTATTGTGGTAGGCTTTAAATTTTAACTAAGCTTCGTGGTGATTACCGGTATCACACCTCGCTCTTTACTGGGAGACTGTTGTAAAAACTCTTAACGAACGCTTTACCAGTCAACTTAAGTAATGGAGTTTTGCAATAAGCTCTGGAAATACTTAAAGGTATGAATACGGGGTTTACGCGCGTGGTTATTTTAAAGGGTCGTGGACTAGTTAAAGGGGTAGCTATAGGTACTGCGCTGGTTTCACGAGATCCTATATCGTTCTACGGTGGGGTTGACTCGGAGAGCGGTTTAGTTGTGGAGAAGGGGCATCAGCTCGAAGGAGCCTACGTTACTGGGAAGGTATTAGTCTTCCCGCGGGGTAAAGGAAGTACGGTAGGCTCCTACGTGCTTTATAGGTTGCGTAAGCTGGGTAAGGCGCCAGCGGCTATAATTAACGTGGAAACTGAGGCCATAATAGTGACTGGCTGTATCCTAGCGGGGATACCCTTAGTGGATAGGTTGGATAAAAACCCTCTCGAGGTTATAAGGACTAATGATGTGGTACGCGTTAACGGTAGCAAGGGATTGGTAGAAGTTCTTAAAAAGGCCTAACCTTAATTGAGTAAAGGTGGTTGACGCTACTAACCCGTAGCTTTGAGGGAGGTTCACGTTTTGTTAAAGTACGTGGGTGAGGTTAAAGATCCTGTTCACGGCTACATATACTTTACCGAGGTTGAAAAGCGCCTCATCGATTCACGACCTCTTCAAAGGCTTAGAAGGATACGTCAATTAGCTGGGGCTGAGCTCGTATATCCCGGAGCTTGCCATTCCCGGTTTCTCCACTCCCTCGGAGTTATGCATCTCTCAGGAATGTTGGCTGAGAGGTTAGCCATTCAAGGATATCTCAATAAGGATGACGTTCAAAAGGTTAGGGCGGCAGGCTTACTCCATGACGTCGGCCACGGCCCCTTCTCCCACGTGTACGAGGAGGTTCTTGATAAGCGTAGGGGTATGTCGCATGAAGATGTTACGCGTATGATTGTAAGGGGTAGCGAAGTAAAGGATGCTCTATCTGATTATGGTTTTACCGCGTCTGAGGTGGCCGATCTCTCTGTTGGAAGGCTTAAAGCTACGGATAAGCCATACTTAAACCAGGTGATAGCTGGCCCTTTATCCTCGGACGTCATGGATTACCTTCTTAGGGATTCGTACTTCGCCGGGGTTGAGTTTGGAAGGGTTGATGTTAGGCGTTTAATAGACTCCATAGACGTAGTTGAGGGTAGCTTAGCGGTAGATTATCCTGGGGCTCTCTACGTTCTTGAATCACTACTAATAGCTCGGATTGAAATGTTTAATGCTGTATACTTTCATAGGACGGTTAGAGCTGCTAACGTCATGCTGTCGAAGTCCATGGAGTTAGCTGATGAACACCTAGGGCTTACGTCGTTTAAGAACGTAGAGGACTACCTCCAGCTTAACGATATGAGCGTAACCATGAAGCTCTTAGCCCTTAGCTCCTTAGAGGAAAGCCTATTAAAGGCCCAGACGCTGATGAAGAAGCTCCTATCTAGAGAGCTTTTAAAAAGCGCTTACGAGCTCGCTGCGTATAGGCAGGACGAGTTTCTAACAAGCCTTTTTAGTAATGAGTCGGTAAGGCGTCAGCTTGAACGTGAAATATGCGTAAAGGCGGGTATCGATAGCGACTTCGTAGTTATAGATGTACCAACAGCCCCTTCAGTACCAGCATACCCTAGTGTTGAGGGGCCAGCGGCTATCCCCCTATACGTAAGGGGGACCGATAAATTGATGGAGCGGCGGTTCACTGAGCTTTCACCGTTAATGGCGTCTTTAAATAGCTTCATTAACATCGTAAGGGTTTACACTACCTCGGAGTTTAGAGATCGTGTTGGGAGGGCGTGCGTTGAGATCTTTAAGCGGAAGCCGCTCTCGGAGCGAACAACCGTTTAACGCTACTAAACCGAGTAGGCGGGGATTGCTAATCGTTATTGAGGGGATTGATGGGGCCGGTATTACAACACATACGAAGCTTTTAGCTAACTGGTTAAGTAGTAAGGGGTATCGGGTGGTCCTCACTAAGGAGCCCACCCAAAACCCTATAGGAGCCATTATAAGGAGGTACTTAAACATGGATGTTCCTCCACAGGTGGATGCTTTACTCTTTGCGGCTGATCGTGTTGAGCATGCTTATAGCGTAGTAGGCCCCGCTCTTGAAAAGGGATTTATAGTTTTATGTGATAGGTATTTAGAGTCATCCTTAGCGTATCAATCTGCTGAAGGTTTGGATTTAGACTGGTTATTGAATATTAATAGGTATGCTCCTAAGCCTGACTTAACGATAATATTAGATGTGGATCCATCAATATCGCTTCGTAGGAAGCGTTTAATTAAACCTGAGAAGTTTGAGAATGAAAGCTTCCTCCGTATCGTTAGGGCTAACTTCCTTAAAAGAGCTGTAAGCTGTGGATATCCAGTCGTTAATACTAATAGGCTGGTGGAGGAAGTTCAACAGGAACTAAGGGGTATCGTAACGACCTTTCTTAAAAGCCGGATGCTAGAGGGTCTGAAGGCTTTATGAGTCCCCTTAGAAATAATGGAAGATGAGGGTATAGAGTGAGATACGATACTGTGCTGGTTTTAGACTTTGGAGGACAATATTGCCATCTTATAGGAAGACGAATAAGAGAGCAAGGAGTATACTCCGAGATTCTTCCTCACGACACAAAGGCTGAAGAACTTAAACTCTTAAACGAAAAACTCAATGTGAAAGGTCTAATTTTATCAGGTGGGCCTGCAAGCGTCTTTGACGCGAGTGCCCCTAAACTAGACGTAAAAATCCTAGATTTAGGATTGCCTATTTTGGGTTTATGCTACGGGCATCAGCTCATAGCCCATATAGCAGGAGGGAGGGTTGAGCCGGCTAAAAAAAGAGAATACGGTGCAACGTACGTCACTATCGACAGGCCGGTTGGAGTTCTAAAGAATTTGAATAAAAGAGAAAGGGTTTGGATGAGCCATGGCGATACCGTTTTTTCGGTTCCCGAAGAGTATGAAGTGTTAGCGCATACTGAGAATTCTCCTGTTGCCGCTTTTAGGCATAGAGAAAAACAAATTTACGGCTTACAGTGGCATCCCGAGGTGGCTCACACCGAAAAAGGCTCACTAATGCTTTACAACTTCCTCTTTGAAGTATGCCGATGTGAAGCTAACTGGAAGATGGAAGACGTTTTAAAGCAAATGGTTAAGGAGGTTAAGGAGGAGGTTGGCGATGGAAAGGCCATAATTGCTCTAAGTGGAGGCATAGACTCTAGTGTAGCTACAGCTGTAGCTGCTAAAGCGCTGCGCGATAGGCTTACAGCAGTTTTTGTCGACCATGGGTTTATGAGGGAGAATGAGCCGGAGTTTGTCAAAAACGTTTTCCAACGCTTTAAAGTAAACCTAGTAGTGGTAAACGCTCGAGAAAGGTTCTTTAAAAGGCTCGAAGGCGTGACTGACCCAGAAGCGAAGAGGAAGATTATAGGCGAAGAGTTCATTAGGGTTTTTGAAGAAGAAGCAAAAAGGATTGGTGCGGAATACCTAATCCAAGGAACAATTTATCCGGATAGAATTGAGTCTGGGTTTAGGAAGTTTTCAGATAAGATAAAAACTCACCACAACGTGGCAGGACTTCCAACGCGTATTAAGTTTAAGAAGATCGTTGAACCCCTACGAGACCTGTATAAAGACGAGGTTAGGAAAATCGCAAAAGTGCTTGGACTACCAGATGATATAGTTTTTAGACAACCTTTTCCAGGTCCGGGGCTGGCTGTAAGGATTATCGGAGAAATAACTGAGGAAAAAGTTGAAATCGTGAGGAAAGCCGACAAAATCGTAAGGGAAGAAATTGAAAAAAGCGGCTTAAAAAAGAGATTGTGGCAGTATTTTGCCGTTTTAACGGATACAAAAGCGACGGGAGTTAAAGGTGATGCCAGGGCTTATGGCTACGTCGTCGCTATTAGAGCTGTGGAAAGCCGCGATGCCATGACCGCTAGCTTCGCAAAAATCCCCTACAAGTTGCTGGAAAGGATCTCCACGAGGATAACCAATGAAATACCGCAAGTTGTAAGGGTCGTCTACGATATAACACATAAACCACCCGCAACTATAGAGTGGGAATAGAGCAAACATTTACATGCTAAGATTCTGACTGCGTATCCACTTTAAACTCTAATTGGAGTGTTTGTAGACTAAACCTGTTTTTAAACCCTCCAAGGAGGAGCTTTTGGGCTTGGAGGTAAGCCTCAATACGCTTTTCGAGCTCTTTAAACATTTCATCGTACTTCTCCTTTAGCGTTTCAAGCGCTCTCCACGCCTCGGCTCTAGGTGAGCTCTCTCATTTTCACAACATGCATATGTAGTTTCCCTTCGCTTACGTTTTTCTGCTAGCGCTTGCCACGCCTCGTGGTGGCTCTTTAAATTTGCTTGTTTTCCTTCAGCATTTCCTCGTAAACATTTTTCAATCTCGCCGTACATCGGTTCGATGGTGCTCCAATATATTGGTTTGCTCGGTTCCCTTAAGGAACACTTGATTAAGCATGCCTTAAGTCACTTCTTCGCAGAGCCTCGTCGGGATGGAGAGTATAAGCTTGAGGGCGTTGACCAAGTGACGGCTAGGAGGGCTTAAAGAGTGGCTCGTCCGAAAAAACTCACTACCCTTAAACTCATTTCAAAACTTTTACACGTTTGACTGGTCAGTATTAATCAGACGTGGCAACTTAACATAGAGCTTACGTTTAACATAATATTGACTAGTCAACTTGAACAATATAGTTTCGAAGCAGGCTTGTATCGAGGTGAAAGCATTAAGTTGCCACGCCCTATTGATGTATGGTTAAATATTAATATGTCGTTAGCCCCTCGCTCCCATACGGTTTAACAGTAGTTCCTCCTCAACCAATGTAGATTTAAGCCTAGGGTTTAAGGCCCTCCGTGAACCTAAGGTGCATAGGACTACTTAAAACTACCTTCAACCACTACCTTCCCTTCATTAAAAGATAGGCGGGTCAAGTACCTCCTTTTAATGAAGGGAAGGGTTTACGTCAGACAATACCCCTTAAAGCCCTTCTTCAGGGTTGAATGATGTGTGGTGAAGGTGCCCAAGGTGCGGGGCTGAAGTAGAATACCTCTTTTAACCACGCCGTGCACCGCGTTAGGGCAGCCACGGAACTCTTCGGTAGCTTATTAACCTACTCCGACTGAGACACCTTGGACGCGGACTACGGCACGGTCGAATACTTATGCCTAGAATACCTCTTAACACTCTTCAAGGAAGAGAAGGAAGCCGAGGAGTTCCTGAAGGGCGGGGATACGGCGTTAAACTGCGAGGTTAAAGCGTGTGAAGGGCGGGGTGAGAGGGTAAACAAAGAAAGCAAACCACGCATATAATTTTTTTAGTTGAGGTATTTGTCAAAACGCTTAAATATAGGTCGGCAATAGGCTACCGACAGCCATTCGATGAATGGTGTGGGAAATATGCCGTTCCCAGTCCATAAGAACTCCTCATACCTGAACTCCATGTCTACAACAGGAACTAGAACCAGAGTTGAAGATGTGTGTCCAACAAGCGGCTTATGTCCAATATGCGTTAAAGAATGTCCAGTTCTATGTGAGGTTTCACTATCAGCGTTTAGAGGTAGAGAAGCACTTTACCCAGACCCCTCCGCGTTTGGAAAAAGCACAGCCGGAGCTCTAAAGGACTACGGCTTAGACTGGTCCCACTTTAATATTCAATCAAGGCTTCTGGGTGCTAGTGGTATAGACGAAAACCCTGATGTAGCGATATTTCCAAACGTTGATGTTGAAACAAAGGTTGGAGGCATACCTCTTAAGATCCCCGTGATGATAGGCGCCTATGGATCAACGGATGTAGCCAGGTTGAACTGGGATGGGTTAGCGATTGGCGGAGCATTGTCTGGAATAATAGTGACCATTGGAGAGAACGTTTGCGGAATGGATCCGGAAGCCAGAATCGAAGACGGGAAGGTTGCCCACTCCCCCGAACTTAAGAGGAGGGTGGAGGCTTTCCGAAAGTTCTGGGATGGGAAATACGGAGATGTTGCGGTTCAAACCAATGTTGAGGATCAAAGGCTTGGAGTCGACATTTACGCAACATCAAAGCTTGAAGTAAACATCATCGAGAGGAAGTGGGGTCAAGGGGCAAAGGCCATTGGAGGCGAAGTTAGAGTTAGCGACCTTGAAAAGGCCATCCTCTTAAAGAGGAGAGGCTACATAGTTATACCCGATCCCGAAGATCCAGGAGTTCAGGAAGCATTTAAACAGGGAGTTTTCAAAACGTTTGAAAGGCATAGCCGCGTCGGCATGCCAACCGAAAGGAGCTTCGTGGAAGACGTCGAATGGTTAAGAGAGCAAGGTGTTAAGAAGGTTAGCTTAAAAACCGGAGCCTACAGTCCGGAAGCCGTTGCGTTTACCATGAAAGTGGCCTCCGAAGCTAAGGTCGACTACGTAGTATTTGACGGCGCCGGCGGAGGCACGGGGATGAGCCCCGTACCCATGATGAATGAAATGGGCACGCCAACCGTTTATCTAGAAGCGCAGGTTTTGAAATGCGCAGAAATTCTCAGGAAGAAGGGGAGACACGTCCCTGACATCGTAATGGCCGGAGGCTTCATAGACGAAACCCAAATATTCAAAGCTATCGCAATGAGTAACTTTGGCGATGGGCCACTCGTGAAGTCAATACTGATGGCCAGGGCACCCTTAACCGCAGTTATGAAATCATCCTACTTTGCCGAACTAGCTCAGAAGGGGCTGTTACCAAAATATTTCGAAGAGCTCTTCGGCAGTATACCCGAAAAATTCTTTATAGGTGTTCCAGACCTACGAACCACGTTGGGCGACAGGTTTAAAGAGGTGCCGTGGGGCGCCGTTGGGCTCTACACCTATCTGAATAGAATAAAGGTTGGCCTTCAGCAGCTAATGGCCGGGGCGAGGAAGTGGAAACTTAACCTATTGAGTAGAAGCGATCTAGTCGCATTATCTGAAAGGGCTTCAAAGGTTACCGGTATACCATTGCCCGAGGAAGCATTCAACGAGGTTCTGGAAAGCATACTGTCTTAGGTGATAACGTGGTTTCCAGATTCTGCGTTGAATGTAAAAATTTCGAGGATAGAGTGGAGATAGACGGCGTGGTCTTATGCGCCAGAGGGCATCACCCCGGTGTTGCATGCCGAGAATTTCAAGACCGGTTTGAAGGCGCTAAAGCTACAGCGTCTAAGACGAGGTTCTGCATAGAATGTAAAAATTTCGAGGATCGAACAGACATAGACGGGGTTGTTGTATGTGCTAGGGGGCATTACCCTGGAGTTAGTTGTCCAGAGTTTCAAGATAGAGCAGTTGATATCCTCTACTCGTACATTTACTGGAGCTACCTTTACAGCACCGGTAGGACTGATGAAGGTAAGGCTTACTGGGAGGAGAGGCTCTCAAGAAAACTTTCACCTCAAGAACTGGCGTACGCCATCCTAATGGAATATTTCAGTCTAGGCTTAGACTACTCCCACTTCATCAGGTGTTGGAACGTTGCGAGAAGAATTTATGGGCAGAAAATACCGGATATCCAGGAAATTTTAGACGCAGCCCTGGAAAGGTACAACTTGTTTGGTGAAAAAACAGACTTGAAAAAAGCTTTCTCCGACTTGCTCTACGTAGGAAAATCTCCGATGGATGTTGCCGCTGAGGTTTCAAGAGGCTTTTATAAGGAGTGGAGTAGCCGATCATGACGAACGAAATAGTCTTTAAGGAGGAGTTAGCCCCGGAGGTTAAGCTCATAAAAGTACGGGCGCCTTTAATCGCTAAAAAGGCGAAATCAGGGCAATTCGTAATTCTAAGGGTGGATGAGGGTGGCGAAAGAATCCCCCTAACCCTAGTAGACTGGGACCCTAAAGAAGGCACAATAACCCTAGTATTTAAGGAGGTTGGGGCGTCCACAAAGGAGCTTGGAAGCCTAAAGGTTGGAGACTCTATTCACGATTTAGTAGGTCCGCTTGGAAAACCAAGCGAAATCGCCTTCTACGGCAAAGTGTGCGTAGTCGGTAGGGGGGTTGCTATTGCAGCGGCTTATGAGAGGGCTAAGAGAATGAAGGAGGCGGGCAATAATGTAACCGCCATAATTAGCGCCCGAACCGCCAAACAGCTGATCTACAAAGACGAGTTTAAGAAGATAAGCGACAAGCTCTACGTCGTCACTGACGACGGCTCGGAGGGAGCGAAGAAGTATGCTAGTGATTTCCTCAGAAGCTTAGTAGAGTCAGGAGAAAAATTTGATTTAGTTTATGCCGTTGGGGCGGCGACTCTAATGAAGTCGGTTTCAGAGGCAACCAAACCCTACGGGATTAAAACGATTGTCAGCCTCAACCCCCTAATGGTGGATGGAACGGGGATGTGTGGATGCTGCCGCGTAACCGTGGGCGGTAAACCCATGTTCGCATGCGTTGACGGTCCGGACTTTGATGCTCACCTAGTGGACTTCGAGGAGCTTAGAGCCAGAATCCACATGTACAATGATGAGGAAAGGATCGTCCTCAAAATGGCAGGTGAACGTGGATGCAGAAGTTAGAGGTAAGACTAAAACAAGTTAAAATGCCGGAGTTACCAGTGGAGGAGCGTTTACACACCTTTAATGAGGTGGTTTTAGGGTACTCCGAAGAGCAGGCTTTAGCCGAAGCGGCAAGATGCCTCCAATGCACGCGGCCCCTTTGCGTGGAAATGTGCCCGCTACACATAGACATACCTGAATTTATAAAACTCATCAGGTTAGGCGATTACAGCGAAGCCGCTGAAAAAATCCGGCAGAAGAACTGTATGCCCTCAGTCTGCGGAAGAGTATGCCCACAGGAAGTATTATGCGTCATGGGGTGCAAAAACACCATAGGCGATCCCGTAAACATAGGGGCTCTAGAAAGGTTTGTTGCCGATTGGGAATTGGAAAGAGGGGTCAAGGTTCCTGGCGTAGCGCCATCCACTGGAAAAAGCGTGGCGGTTGTAGGAAGTGGGCCTGCAGGTTTAAGCGTAGCCACCGAACTAGTGAAAAGTGGCCATCACGTGGTAGTATTTGAAGCACTGCATGAACCGGGCGGAGTCTTAACCTATGGCATACCCGAGTTCCGCCTGCCAAAGAGTACGGTTAGAAAGGAAATCGATTACGTTAAGAAGCTTGGAGTTGAAATAAAGACTAATATCATCGTGGGCAAAACATTAACAATAGACGACCTCTTTAACGAAGGTTTTAAAGCAGTCTTCCTCGGTACTGGAGCAGGCCTACCTAAGTTCTTAGGTATTCCAGGGGAGAACCTATGCGGAGTCTACTCCTTAAACGAATTCCTATTAAGGATAAACCTCATGAAGGCAGGCCTGTTCCCTTACGGAAGTAAAACCCCAATAAAAGTTCGAGGCAGGGTTGCGGTATTAGGTGCTAGGGGGATGGACGCTGCAAGATCCGCCCTTAGGCTAGGGGCGGAAGAGGCCTGCGTTTTCTACCAGAGAAAAGTTGTTGGAAGGGCTGACGACATAAGGCGAGGATTAGAAGAAGGAGTAAAACTGCAACCATTAACCAAGCCGGTCAGACTTATAGGCGACGAGAGACGATGGGTAAAACTCGTCGAACTCGTGAAGTTAAAGCCGGGACCACTCGACAAAGTGGGAAAACCAAAGCTAATTCCAGAACAAGGCTCAAAACTCCTTTACAGCGCTGAAACAGTCATTATCGCAACAAGACACGTACCCAACACAATCGCGGCAACAAGTACTTCGAAAGGTATTAAAATTGATGAAAAGAGCAAGACAATAATAGTCAATCTAGAAACTCTAGAGGCGACAAACGGGATTTTCGCGGGAGGCGACGTAGTAAGTGGAGCCGCATCAGTCATAAAGGCCATAGAGGCGGGAAAAAGAGCTGCACAGTCAATAAACGCGTACCTGTTAACCGCGAGTTAACCACGAGCTTTCCAAGCTTAATAGCCTCCTCAATAGGGTTATACGCGCAGTACCGGCCTTAACCCCCGCTTAAAGAGGTTGTAGTTAAAAGCCTGAAGGCCTACGAGCATCGTATTTAATGCTTTAAACGCGGGCTAAAACTTTAAGTCCTTCGGAAGCCGTAATTCACGTTGCAGCGAGAAGCTATTTACGCTCCCGTAAAGGGCAGAAGGTACGTTAAACCCTAAGGGTTACAGGGTGTAAAGAGGGGGGCTTTTGGGCTCGGAAGTAAGCTTTAAGGAAGCCAAAACAACAACGGAGGAAAGGTGAAGGATAAAGGAAAAGCAAAGGATAAAACAAAACATCACTCCTTTTTCATTTTAAAATTCTCGTGCTTTGTGGTTTAATTCCTAGCCCTACATCAACTTTACATGAGTTAACGTGAGGTGTTTAATGTAGGATTAATGGGGAGTACGTAATTAAGCCACAAAGCACTAAAAAGAAAACAAGCTACACGGTTATCATTATTACTCTATTCTTTTCATTTCCTCGATGGGAACTAAAGAGTAAGACGCAAAAGTTTCAATTTTCGCTCCTTCCTCCAAGAGGGCTGCTGCCAGAGCAAGGCCTCCAACCATACATAACCCAAACCTATCCATGGACACTGGCACGCCAAGCAAAGGCTCGTTTGGAAGGCCTAAAGCTAAAATACCCCTCCATCCCTTATCCCTTAAGGCCGAAACGATTTTATGCGTTCTCTCCCTGGCTTCAGCCACTATCTCCCTCATCCCCACGGGTAAAACCCCAGATCCACTTTTAATAACCTTCAAAACAGAAGTCTGCCTGCTTCTAACGAAGAGTTCAAGCGGAGAGATCGTTGTCCCCTCGTAGGAAATCATGTTAATAAAGCGTAAAGGTTTACCGTTCACCACTTGAACCAAACCGCCATACTTGAAGAATAATGGAATTCCGGAACGGATAAGAACCCCATCCACGGTCAGATCGCAAATCGTGAGAAGACCAATCTTCCCCTCAGGAACAACGATATTTTGATACTCTTCATTCTCATCTAAAACCTTAATGTAGGGAGCCAAAAGTAGATTAGCAAGGTATAAATTCCTTATCATCCTCATCATCTTATCGTAAAAAGACTTGTCCACAATAGAAACGTTTGTAACTACTGTTCCAGAATCTGCAGTATAATCATACGTAACCGAGCAAGCCATCGATAGGAAACGGGTAATAATAAAACCAACCCTCTGAGAAACTAAAGCTCTGCTAAGCTCCGCTAACCCCTCATTAGTTATGGTTCTTCCGCTTCGTTCATGTCCAGCAACCAAACCCCTTAACTCCAACAATTGAAGATGATACCTCACCGTCCTCTCACTTAGAAAGAAACCCCTCTTCTCCAGCTCCCGCTGAATTAACCTCGATCCAACAGGCTCGGTTGACTCGCTTAAAATCCTCAGTATTTCCATTTCTAACCTAGAAACTTCAGCAGACTTAACCATATAATCCTCATAAGAGTATGCTTTCAATAAGTGCTTATAGACAACGCTTATTAAAAGCTTTGTGGCTTAATTCTTCAAGCTTCTTATGTCTTGTTTAATCTATGTATTAGTTGTTGATGAGAGGCTTATTAGGCGCTTGAGCTTCTTCTTAGCCTAGACTTAACGATAATATTAGATGTGGATCCATCAATATCGCTTCGTAGGAAGCGTTTAATTAAACCTGAGAAGTTTGAGAATGAAAGCTTCCTCCGTATCGTTAGGGCTAACTTCCTTAAAAGAGCTGTAAGCTGTGGATATCCAGTCGTTAATACTAATAGGCTGGTGGAGGAAGTTCAACAGGAACTAAGGGGTATCGTAACGACCTTTCTTAAAAGCCGGATGCTAGAGGATCTGAAGGCTTTATGAGTTCCCTTAGAAAGATTGTTGCGTAAGCCCCTCTTTCAAGCTCATAGCTTATACGTACCTTTAAACACCCCTCATTAACTTCATCAGGCTGCGCTTCATCTATTACTAAGCCCTTGATTAATACCGAGGCGCGCCTAAAGGAGCCTGGAAACCTTAAATCGGGGAATAGGGAAACCTTAAAGTCTTCAAGCTTAACGCCTTCCTCCTCCAAAATGTCCTTAACGATCGGCTTATAGCTTCCTTCAAACCTTAAACTATTAAAGCCTAAAACCGGTAAGATTAGAAAGGCCCTACCTGAATTAAGCATGGCCTTAGCCTCACTTATTGAGGATTTAGTAACCGTAAAACTGAAGCCTTCACCATTTAAAGGTTGAAGCCTATCACCATCAACTAATGCCCGCAGATTTCCCGCCCATTCAATACGTGATGAAAGGACCCTGTTAAATAGGTACGACTGGTAGGCTTGGATGAAGAGCTTTAAAACCCTTAAAGGCAACCTCCTTAAGGCTCCTACGTAGTCGTCGGAACGTTTAGCCAGATGTCTTAGCATTGCTATTTCGTATGTTAACCTCCGGGGGAACCGTTTTAACGCCTTAGCGAAGTCGAGGGTTTCGCTTAACTCCTTTCGCGCCTCGTAAGCATCACGCGCCTCGTTTGGGTAGGGGTGGGCTAAAAATTCTAGGACAGCGTCCTTAACCCTCCCTTGAACTAGGAGCTTTCCAACCTTATGAGTATTACTTCTTACCGTTCCGAAACGCTGATAGCCGTAATAGTTGGGTAGGCCGCCGAACTCGACTACCTGTTGCCATAACTCCTTAATCACCTCCGCTATTTCCTCCTTAGCTAGTCTCAACCCCCTAATGGTAACTCTAAACAAGTTCCCCCTTATGCACCTCTTAAGTAGAGGCTTCGAAACCCTTTCAACGCCCTCAATGGATACACCCCGCACCTTTAAGGATGCTAAAGCTTCAGGCGGCGCGCGTACCGTTACGAACTGTTTAGTTAACGCTTTAGCATCCTTCATGCCGGCTACGTTAAACATGTCAACACTTAAGCCTAACGCTCTAGCTATCATCAACAGGGCCCGATTGGTATCTATCCCGCCCTTCTTTAAGGTGAAGAACGTATAATTACCGCTCCCCCCGCTCGGTTTATGATGTAGAATTTCCTCCACTATGAAGTCTTCGATTAACTGTCTAAGTCTACCTTTAAGCGCTTTGGGGCCCGAAGCATAATAAAGTATTCCCAGCTCTTCATCAAGCTTTGAAAAGGTTTTAAGCAAGAAGACGCACCTTCACTCTATAGGAGTGTAAGCATACGAGTTAACCTATCTAGGAGCTCCTCAGGGGCGGGCCCTAAACCTAGCGTAGTTATGGTGTTAGGTGGTAGCTCCGTTAAACCCGCGTCCCTAATCAGGGAGCATGGGATGTTTAAACTCTTAGCTTCAGCTTCAAGCCTTAAGAGCTCCTCTTCACTTGAAACCTTGACGACCACCTTCTTTTGGGAGGTTAACATCCACCTCTCCCACCACCCTCTAGCCTTTAACCGCGCTTCCTCCGCTGCGCTTACCGCTGCATGCGCTACTTCTACAGCGAGCTTACCCTTACTCATCTTTAAGTCCCTCCTTACCACGATCACTTGTTTATACGTTGCTTCCCGCTGCTCCAGTTTAAGTCCCCCTTAGAAAGGCTAACATATACGGGTTAGCGCTGGCTAATAGGGTTTAGGCTATGAAGAAGCGTTTTGACGTGGTCGTGATAGGCGGTGGACCTAGCGGCCTCATATCGGCTTACGAAGCCTCACGTAGAGGTTGTAACGTCTTGGTCCTTGAAGAGCATGGTGAAATCGGTAAACCCGTTCATTGCGCAGGCCTAGTAAGTATTTCAGGGTTACGCGCGCTAGGGGTTAGTGATAGCTTCGTTCTTAATAGGGTTCGTGGAGCGCGTTTTTATAGCCCTTCAGGCCTTAGCTTCAAGCTTCATAGGGGGCTTGAGGAGGCTTACGTTATAGATAGGGCGAGCTTCGATGATCATCTACGAAGGCTTGCCGAGGATGCTGGCTCCCTTATAGCGCTTAAGTCTAAAGCCTCCTCCCTCCTATTTGAAGCGGGAAGGGTCGTAGGAGTTAGGTATGTTGCTCAAAACCGTAGCCTTGAAGTAAGGGCTAGCGTAGTAATAAATGCTGAGGGAGCTAGGTTTAAAATAGCGAGAGAGGCAGGCTTTACGCCGCCTAAATTACTACTACCTGCCGCGCAAGTAGAGGTGGAAGGCGGTAGCTTTGACGAGGATTATGTTGAGCTTTACTTTGGGAGGAATTGGGCTCCAGGTTTTTTCGCTTGGATAGTCCCCCTTAAGGGAGGGGCTAGGGTTGGCTTAGCTTCAACGTTTAAAGAACCCTTTAAACTGCTTAAAAGGTTTAGGCTTAAGCACCCTATCGCGTCACGTAAACTCGTAGGTTGCAAGGACTTAAAGCTGATGGGGGGCCAGCTAGTACTTAGCACTCCGTACTCGAGGAAACCTAAGGTCGGGCTATTGACGGTTGGTGACGCCGCAGGGCAAGTTAAACCTTTAACCGGTGGAGGTATAGTATTAGGAGGGCTATGCGCAAGGGTAGCGGGTAAAGCCGCTGCTCAAGCAGTTTTCCAAGGCGTAGACCCAAATACCTACGAGGACGCATGGAGGAGGCTAATAGGGGCTGAGCTTAAATGGGCCTACCTATTAAGGCGCTTACTACTTAAGCTTTCAGACGAGGCTTACGATGACTTGTTCCTCCTCATGGCTAAGCTTGAGGCTGGCGAATTGCTTAAAGAAGCGGATATGGATCTACATGTATGGTCGTTCAAGAAGGCCGCTTCGAAGCTAGGCCTTTCTAAGGTACTGCCTTACGCCCTAACATTACTTATAACCCTTTCACGAAAAGGTTTTATACGAGCCTTCTCAAAGTCTTAGAAGCATAAATTAACGAGGGTTATCCTTGTCTAAGGACATACCGATCCGTATCTGCTCATCGTGTAAGAAGCCCGTGAAGCTGGGTGAAATCGCTTCGAAGTTTTATTGCCCCCAATGCGGTGAGGTATTAATTTGGCGCTGTACGCGTTGTCGAAGGCTCGTAAATCCTTATAAATGCCCAAAATGTGGTTTTCAAGGACCTTAAAGGTGCGGTGTTTAATGGGTGAGGTCGTAGCTCTAGTTAAGATAATGCCTGCAGGGGTTGAAGTGGACTTGGACCGGTTAAAGGAAAGGTTGAAAGAGGCATTACCTAAGAAACATAGCATAAAGGGTTTTAAGGAGGAGCCCATAGCCTTCGGGATTAAAGCCCTCAAGGTCTACGTACTAATGCCCGAGGAAGCCGGTGGTACTTCATCTTTAGAGGAGGCCTTTCAAAGGGTTGAAGGGGTAGGCCAAGTAGAGGTTGAACTCGTATTTAGGGTGTAGCCTTCACCTTATTGAGGGAAGGTTTATGTGCCCCTTAGAATGCTACTCGAGTAGTGGAGTTATTGAATATGATAACTCCTAATTTAAAGGCTTAAGGATGGGGTGGTTATTAATGCCTGACGATCGACCTCAAATAACTCTTCGTGTCGCCGATGCGAAGGCGAGGGACGTAGGTAGGGGGAAGGTTAGGATGGACGCGGAGGAAATGAAAGTTATCAACGTTAACGTCGGTGACATTGTTGAGATAGAGGGTAAGAAGAAGACGGCTGCAGTAGTATGGCCGGCTTACGCCGAGGATCAAGGTTCCAACTTTATCAGAATGGACGGTTTAACTAGGAGGAACGCGGCGGTTAGTATAGGGGATACAGTGGTTGTTAGGAAGGCGATAGTCTCACCGGCCTCCATGATAAGGTTAGCGCCTCAATCGTTTACAATATCCGTTGATCAAAGCTTCACCAGCTTCGTTAAAAGGAGGTTAATAGATTACCCCCTAGTTGAAGGTGATAGCGTACTTATACCTGTTCTAGGTCAAGCAATCCCATTCGTGGTGGTTGCTACTAAGCCTTCGGGCGTTGTCATACCGACCGAAGAAACCAACGTTATCATCTTAGAGAAGCCCTTCGAGGAGGTTAAAGTAAGCCGTGTTACCTACGAGGATATCGGAGGGTTAAAAGGCGCCATACAGAAGATAAGGGAAATGGTTGAACTACCATTAAAGCACCCGGAGATCTTTAAGAGGCTCGGTATAGAACCTCCTAAAGGCGTACTACTCTACGGTCCCCCCGGCTGCGGTAAAACACTACTAGCTAGAGCTGTGGCAAACGAAACGGATGCTTACTTCATATCGATAAATGGCCCTGAAATTATGAGTAAGTTCTACGGTGAATCAGAGCAGAGGCTTAGGGAGGTATTCGAGGAGGCTAAAAAGCATTCTTCAGCGATAATCTTCATAGATGAAATTGACGCCATCGCACCTAAGCGAGAGGAGGTAACCGGTGAAGTTGAAAAGAGAGTAGTAGCGCAGCTTCTAGCGTTAATGGACGGCCTCGAAGCTAGGGGCAACGTTATAGTTATAGGTGCAACTAATAGGGTTAACGCCCTTGACCCTGCTTTAAGGAGGCCGGGAAGGTTTGACCGTGAAATAGAGATCGGGGTTCCGGATAAACAGGGACGCTATGAAATACTATTAATACATACAAGGAATATGCCGTTAGCTAAGGATGTGGATCTTAAAAAGCTAGCTGAGATAACGCACGGCTATGTAGGCGCGGACCTAGCAGCCCTCTCTAGGGAGGCAGCTATGAAAGCTTTACGTAGATACTTACCCCAAATAGACCTTCAGCAGGAGCGTATACCTCTCGAGGTCCTAGAGAAGCTAGAGGTTAATATGCAGGACTTTATGGAGGCCTTCCGCGAGATAACCCCAACGGCCATGAGGGAGGTCTACGTAGAGGTTCCAACAGTTAAATGGGACGATGTGGGAGGCCTAGAAACCGTAAAGCAGGAGTTAAGAGAGGCCGTTGAATGGCCCCTTAAATATCCAGACTCGTTTAAGAGGCTCGGTATAGAGCCTCCTAAAGGCGTACTACTCTACGGTCCCCCCGGCTGCGGTAAAACACTACTAGCTAGAGCCATAGCTACGGAGAGTGAAGCTAACTTTATAAGCGTTAAAGGCCCCGAGGTTTACAGTAAATGGGTAGGCGAGTCGGAACGAGCTATAAGAGAGATATTTAGAAAGGCTCGAACAGCTTCTCCCTGCATCGTATACTTCGATGAGATAGATTCACTAGCACCCATAAGGGGTTACGGTTATGGGGATTCAATGGTTACTGAACGAGTCATAACTCAATTACTAACTGAGCTCGACGGATTGGAAAGGCTTGAAAACGTCGTGGTAATAGGGGCTACTAATAGGCCTGATATACTGGATCCAGCCCTCCTTCGCCCCGGGAGGATCGATAGGCTCCTATACGTCCCACCGCCCGATTACGACGCTAGAGTACAAATATTTAAGATACATACTAGGAGAATGCCTCTAGCGCCTGATGTTAGCATTGAAGAGCTGGCTAAAATGACTGAGAACTACGCTGGATCGGATATAGAGGCGTTATGCAGGGAGGCAGCTATGCTTGCTTTAAGGCAGAACCTTGGAGCGGAAAGGGTTGAACGAAGTCACTTCCTGAACGCTATGAAAAAGGTTAAACCAACAGTTAATGAGGCGATGCTTAATTACTATAAGGTGTGGGGTGAGCAAGCTAAACAGATTCAAGCTCAAAGGAGGGTACCTTTACCAACGTCCTTCGTTTAGGAGTAGCGAGTATGAGGAGGAAGGTATGGGGGCTACCTAGGTTAGAGGAGGTTCTAATAGACCTTATTAGGCGTAGGGGAGGAACCGTCAAGGACTCCGAGGTTTATAAGATGTTGAGGACCATGATTAGCGACCTAACCTTTAAGGAGTTTCTTTCAACCCTAATGAAGCTTGAGCTACACGGAGTCGTTAGGGTTTCAAGGATTATGAAGGACGTTAAATCGATAACTCTCATCACTAAGACCTGAAGGACGCCTATTAAAGGCGGGTTTAACGATGGGTGTGGATTTAGCCGATCTAGTCCCGAAGAGGGTGATAAGCCTCTCCGATTTAAGCGGTAAAGCTTTAGCGATAGATGCGTATAACGCCCTCCATCAGTTTATAGCGATAATTAGGCAGCCTGATGGAACTCCTTTAAAGGATCGGCTTGGTAGGATTACGAGCCATCTTTCAGGCCTCTTCTATAGGACCGTTAACCTTATCGAGCTCGGGATAAAGCCTGTTTACGTATTCGATGGTAAACCCCCTGAGCTTAAGGAGTTTGAAATAATTAAAAGGATGAGGCAGAAGGAGGAAGCTTTAAAAAAGTACGAGGAGGCCATGGCTATGGGGGACCTTAAACTAGCTAAAACCTATGCTCAGCAAACAGGACGTTTAACCGAGGAGATGGTTAAGGAGTCTAAAACGTTACTCGACTTCATGGGGGTACCCTGGGTACAAGCACCCTCAGAAGGTGAGGCTCAAGCAGCCTTAATGGCAGTTAAAGGCGATGTTTACGCGGTAGCAAGTCAAGACTATGATTCACTACTTTTCGGAGCCCCTAGGCTAGTGAGAAACTTAACGATATCCGGACGGCGTAAACTACCGAGGAAGGAGGTGTATGTCGAGGTTGCCCCTGAGCTCATAGAGTTAGCAGGCCTGCTGAAGGAGCTAGGCATAACCAGGGAGCAATTGATCGATATCGGGATATTGGTAGGCACCGACTTTAACCCTGAAGGAGTACGAGGCATAGGGCCTAAGAAGGCTTTGAAGCTCATAAAGGAGTATGGAACGCTTAAAAACCTCCTACCAAATCTTAAGGAAGCCGTTTTCCCTGTAGAACCCTCAATAATTGAGAGGATATTTCTAAACCCCGAGGTTTCCTTAAACTATAAGCTTGATTGGCGTGAACCTAATCGAGAGGGCATCGTTAAACTTTTATGCGGAGAGTACGGCTTCTCCGAGGAGAGAGTTGTAAACGCCGTTAATCGGGCTTTAAAAGCCTTTCGCGAAGCTAAATCTAAGGTAACGCTTGAAGCCTTCTTTAAGTCCCCTTAACATTAAGGGGTGACGCTACTAGCATTACCCTTACGCTGACACCTCTCTTCAACATTGACACTAATGCGCGGCTTAAATCGGCTGCAGCCTTATCGCATTTCACCATCACCGTTCTACTACACGCGTAAACGCTCCGTCTAAACACCATGCTTCTAGGATCAGTAAACGTTAACCTTTCATCACCACGTCCTGTTACTACTTCCCTTAAACCGTTTACTTCTATGATGGCCTTAATAACGGTTAAAGGGGACTTAGCCAACTTTTTAAAGCCTTCATTCAGGTCCGCGGCTGCTTTATCTGCTTTAACGGCTATTATGCAATCGCCCCGCGGCGTCAAGTAGGGCTCTTTAGTCACTTCGATCGTAGTCGGATGAGTAGCCTTAACGTTAACATGTCCATACCCGATGACAACGTCGAAAAACTCCAAGCTGCTACACCTCACTACACGGTTACGGCTTCACAGCGGATGTCTTTACTAGCTTCCCCCTTCGCTTCGCGGTGTTAAAGGTTCAAGACCGATTATCGGTGATCACGTAGCTATTAACGTTACGGTGTTTATTCAAGTAATTCTCCTTAAGCCTCCATATAGCTCTACGTTTTCGCTAGGGTTTCGAGTGGAAACCTGTAATATTGAGCAGCTTTAAGCTTACATTTCAATGAAAGCATATGGTTTATGGCGTCGCGTGTTTAAATGTTAACTGTTCCAGTTAAGCGTTTAATTTGGGGGCTATTATGGTGCCGTTAAACCCAGCGTCCTTAGTTAAACGTAAGAAGCATTTAGCTATTTTACTGGATAAACTACCTAAACATCCTAGCCCTTCAGCTACATTGGAGCAGTACGTCATACCTGGGGGTAAAGCTGCGGAGATACTATGGCTAATTGATCGCGTTTATAGGGATGTAAGAGGTAAGGTTATCGTTGACCTAGGCTGTGGGACTGGTAGACTTGCTTTAGGGTCTGTAATGTTGGGAGCTGATTACGTTATAGGGGTGGATGTGGACCTCGTAGCTCTTAAGATTGCCTTAAAAAGTGCGGAAACATTAGGTTTAAGGGAGGCTACGTCGTGGGTTCAAGCGGAAATCTCACGGTTAAACCTTAGAGGCGTAGACGTTGTAATACAAAATCCTCCCTTCGGCGTTCAACAACGTCATGCTGACCGTACCTTCCTAAAAAAAGCAGTGGAACTAGCTCCTATCATTTACAGTTTACATAAAAGTGGGGAGGGTAATAGAGCTTTTATAAGGAAGTACGTGGAAAGCCTTAAAGCTAAACCGGTACTCGTTAAAGAATTAAGGTTGGAGCTTCCACCTATCTTCAATTTTCATAGGGAGAGACGGCATCGAGTTGACGTGGATCTATGGCGTATTGAAAGGTAAGGCCGCATCGACTTCACCGATTAACGTTATAGCTTGCTTCAAAGTGGAAGGCAACACGTCTAAGTTATACGCACTTAAAGAATCCGTAGAAGTGGGCTATGCTTGTAGTTATTTTCAAGCGTTACAATTAATAGGTGGGCGAAGTGTATGGATAGGTTTCTATTAGAGCCTCCATCGAAGATATCGGTTTTAAACCTAACTTATCAAGCTTTTCCTACTTGAATAATTCTTTTTTATTCTCCGGTAGAAACCTTTGTAGGCGACATCTACCGTTATAGGCCTTATGTATCTAATGCTTAGTAACTGGTTCAATAGCCATGTATGTAGGTTTAAGCCGCCTTAGGCTAACCATATGACCTAACAGATTCATGGAAGGTCGTTAAGCGCGCGGCCTCCACCTTATTAAGGGAAGGTTTATGTGTCCCTTAGGATGCTACTTGAATAGTGGAGTTATTGGATGTAATGCCTCTTAATTTAAAGGTTTAGGGTGGGGTGGTTATTAACGTCTGACGATCGACCTCAAATAACCCTCCGAGTTGCCGACGCGAAGGAGAGGGGCATAGGCGGGGGTGATCTAGTATTTCCGGGTGATGTATTAGGTGTTATTGAAGAGTTTACGGCTGGAGATGGAACCTACACATACGATGGAAAGGTGGTAGCATGTAGGCTGGGCATCGTGGAAATTGATAGTATTAATAGGAGGGTGATGGTTACTCTTGTGGGTAGGGTTCCCACCCTGCCGAAGAAGGGTGATATCGTTTTAGGTGTTGTAACTGGCATTAGAAGGGATCTAGCCGAGGTTAATATTCATCAAATAGAGGGAGGGGCTTCCTTTTCAACACCCTTTGAAGCCATTCTACCGGTAAGTAAGATAAGTACGCACTTCATAAGGCATGTGGCCGAAGCCGTGAAGCTGGGTGATATGATAAGGGCTAAAGTGCTTCTTGATAGTCCGCATCTTACACTCTCAATAAAGGAGGAAGGATTAGGCGTTATCGCTGCTTCCTGCCCCCTTTGCTCCTCATTAATGGGCTACTACCGTGGTAAGCTTGTTTGTGATAATTGCCGATTAACGGTTAAGGGGAGGAAGATTTCACCCTTCTACGTTAGGAAACCAACGTATCTTAACCTTACATCGTATGTAGAACATGGCTTAAAAAATAGTGAAGGAGGCTTTACGTAACATGGAGCTCGTAATTGTAAAAAGGGAAAAAAATGAGTTGGTATTCGAAGTTAAGGGGGAAACCCATACATTCTGTAACGCTTTACGTCAGGCTCTGATAGAGGATAAAGCTGTTACCTTTGCCGCTTATAAAGTGGGTCACCCGCTAAATCCTATCTCTCTTTTCATGGTTAAAACCGATGGATCTAAAACCCCTGAGGAGGCGCTAGCAGAGGCAGCTAAAAAGCTAGTGGCTTTATTACAAGAGTTTAAAGAGGCTTTTAACAACGCTATTAAAACTTGAGGTAGGCGAATGTTACAGGGCGCGATTAAGCCTGAAGTACGGATACTAGTAGTATCCGCTCTTACTTTAAGTAGAAGTCCTTTACGCGCGTTTTTCCTCTTCCTAGTTTTACGGGGGCGGCTATGGATTGAAGGAGTTTTTACAGCCAACGCTAGGGGCACTTTGACGTTAACGCTAGCTAAGGCTATAGTTAAATCACGTTATTACAAAGAGCTACGCTTCATACTGCTTGATAGTTTACTACTTAAACCCCCCTTTTCAATCGATCCAGTAAAGATAGCGACGACTACGGGCTTACCAGTTTTAGTGTTAATCTCCGGTAGCGTTATTAGTACGATGGCCGACGTTAATAGGCAACTGTTGAAGTTAACGGTTAAAAGCGGGAAGCATGCCTACATAGCCTACTACGGGGTTGATGAGGCGCGGGTAAACGCCTTCGTTAATCTCGTAAGGGTGGGTATGACTCTTGAACCGTTAAGGATGTTTAACCTTTTAAGGAGGGCTTTAACCGCGCTTAAGCCTCATCTAAAAAGATTATTAGAGGACCTAGAAATTGTGGGTGTAGAAAGTTATGAGCACAATACCTCTATGCCCAAACTGCAAGAACCTCCTATTCCCTAGGAACGAGCAGGGTAAAGTTTACTTATACTGCCGAAACTGTACGTATAAGCGGCCAGTGGAACAAGTAGCTGAAGGACTACAGGTGTCTAGGCGCTTACAACATAAACCTCAGGAGAAGATAGTAGTTATCGAGGATGTGAACCGAAAAACTATGACCACCACTAAGGCCGCTTGCGCCAAATGCGGGAATAATGAGGCATATTACTGGTTTGTACAAACAAGAAGGGCTGATGAGGGATCTACTAGGTTTTTCAGATGTACGAGGTGCGGTTTTACCTGGAGGGAGTATGATTAATTATATTTTCACGTTAATGAAACTATGAACGTGCCGTACGCGCTTCATAACGACTCGGTTAAGCCTAAGTTAGAGTTAAAGGCTCCATCCTAGTAGGAAAGCTTAAGGGTAGAGTTAAGAAGCCGTTAAAAGGCTTTTAATAAGGGTTTAAGGTGGAAAGCATCGGGAGGGCTACGTGGTTTACACTGAAGGCTCCAGTAGAAGCCGCGTGAGCGCTTTGAGGGAAAAGCTTAAGGAGCTTAATCCACTCTTACTTCCTAAAGGGGGCTTATATGCCGGGCGTAAAAATTATTACGCAGGACCCTAAAACGTGGAGAAACATAATTGAAGCACTATCGACACTTATAGATGAAGCGGTTTTCACGTTCACGGCGGAGGGAGTTAAGCTTCGTGCTATGGATCCCTCCAGGATAGCCATGGTCGACCTTACCTTGGCTAAAAGCTACTTTGAGGATTATGTTTGCGACGCTGAAACGCATGTTGGGGTAAATTTGAACGAGCTTGGAAAGATCATGAAGAGGGCTGCTGGAGATAAACTAGAAGTGGAGGCGGTGGAAGGAAGGCTTCGAGTAACGTTTAAGGGTAAGGTGCGGCGTAGCTTTTCAATTCCGTTACTAGATTTAGGATACGAAGAGTTACCGACGCCAAACATAAGCTTTAACGTAGAGGCTAAAATGCTGGCTGACGCTGTAAAGGAGGCATTAAAGGATGCGGAGCTCGTTAGTGACTACGTTAAAGTGGAGGCTTCAATTAACACCCTCTCATTCTATGCTTCAAGCGATAGAGGGGAGGCTTCAGCTTCCTTTGTAAAGGAGGAGGGGGCCCTTCTAGACCTTAACGTGAAGGAGCCCTCAAAAGCCCTTTACAGCCTTAGTTACCTAAGCGATATGATGAAGGCGGCAGCAGCTTCGGAGATCGTAACATTACGCTTTTCAACCGATATGCCGTTAAGCTTAGCCTTCGAAATACCTCAAGGAGGTAAAATAACGTACTACTTGGCTCCTAGGCTTGAAGGATAATGAGCCCTTAGTTTTAGTGAGCATATGCTTTCAAGAGAGGACTTAGCGAAGTACCCCTTCACTTCAGAGGCCTCCGCTTACATTAGAGCTAAAGGCGTAACCCTCGAAGACCTAGTTAAACCTGGTTATGAGAAGGTGGTAGAGAGAGCTATTGAACGGATTAGGGAGGCTCTTGAAGGGAAGGGTAAAACTGTAGCTGAAAGGGTTATTGAAGGCGCTTTTGATTTAGACGTAGAAATACTCTCCTACCCGGTAGCCGTATTTCTGCTCTCCATCATTAAGGACGACTACCTACTGCAAAGGTTTGCGGAAAGGGAGTCTTTAAAGGTTGAACGGAGGTTAAAAGCTGAAAGTGAAGATAAACTAGCTGAAATCGCGATCAACGCGTTTAACTGGAGGCTGATGATGGTTGAAGAGGGCGGGGCTGGAGGGCGGGAATATCGATACCGCATGGACTTCGCTGATTACCTCAGCGTGGCCATGGGCTTTAAATCCTCATATTGGAAGCTGGTAAATCGCACTTTATACTCGGGCACCGTACTAATAACTAAGAATGAACTAGCTAAACTAGTATCCGAAGCGTTAAGAAAACGGTTAATAGAGAAGGTGAAAGAAGCCCATGTCGAGGAGTTTCCTGAAGAGCTTAAGGACGTGGTGGAAAGCGTTAGATCGGAGCTTGAACGTCTAAAAGCCCGTCTACCTCAAATGCCAGTGAAGCTGGAGGATAGGCAAGCCGCTTACCCACCATGCATATTAAACCTACTTGAGGAGGTGGAAGCCGGTAGGAATTTATCGCATATGGCGCGCTTCACCCTAGCGACCTTCATGCTTAGCGTAGGGAAAACCGTTGAGGAAGTAATTGACTTGTTCAGAAGGCTACCGGACTTCGACGAGAAGAAAACGTATTACCACGTTAAGCATGTAGCTGGCGAAGTAGGATCTAAAACTAAGTATACCCCTCCGAGGTGTGACACCCTTAAAACTTTTCATCTATGCGTAAACCCAGACGCCCTATGCCTTAAGGTTAAGCATCCCTTATCCTACTATAGACGCAAAGTCTCTGTTGAGGAAAAAGCTAAAAACTGTTGAGGTGGTAAACTTAGCGTATAGTGATTTCAAGTCTAAGTTGGTAAAGAAGTTATTTAAAGATTTTTACGCTAAAAACGCGTGGAAGATACGTCCTCCTACGAGTATTGAGAAGAGGGAGTTCGCCTTCATACTTATAGAAGGGGGAGAAATGGTTAGGCATAAGGGCTTCTCATCTTTAAACGGTTTAATAGATTACATTAAAAGCGAAATCCCGCTTCATGTATACTACTCATCAGCCTACTACGCAAATCCCGCCGCTAAGGAAATGGAGCTTAAGGAATGGCTAGGCGCGGATTTGGTATTTGATATAGACGCGGACCATATACCAACGCGTTGCAAGGAGGAGCATGATGCTTGGCGCTGTAATAACTGTGGAGCGCAAGATAGAGGTTTGCTTCCGGCATCGTGTCCTCGATGTGGAAGCAAGCATGTAACGGCCTCATCGTCATGGCTTTGCTACCAATGCTTAGAGGCTGCGAAGGATGAGGCTATAAAGCTTATTGAAGACTTCCTAATCCCTGACTTCGGTTTTTCCACGAGCGAAATCTCCATATCGTTCTCCGGTAGGCGCGGTTATCATATTCACATCGAGTCGCCTAAGATTTTAAGCCTAGATCCCTACGCTAGGAGGGAAATAGTGGATTATATTAAGGCTACAGAGCTAATCCCTGATGCGCAGGGCTTTGAACCGGGGCTTAAAGTCCCCACAATAGGCGATTACGGTTGGCGTGGTAAGCTAGCTAAGGGCTTATACCTTTATTTAAGTCAGGCATCAGTGAGCGAGCTAAGCGATGTAGCCGGCCCCGATATTACAGGAGGGGGACTTGAAACATGGCGTAATAACCTACTTAAAAACCTTGAAGGGGGTTCAGGGCCTTGGCTACTACCAAGTAGTAGTGAGGCGGCTAAAAAACTATTTGAACGCGCCGTAGCGTATCAAAGGTGCAACATCGATGAGAGGGTTACAACCGATGTTAAACGCTTAATAAGGCTTCCCGGCTCGCTTCACGGCGGTACGGGACTTCAAGTCTTAAGCTTATCCTTAAACGACTTGGAGCGCTTTAACCCTTTAAAGAGCGCTGTAGCGTTCAGAACGGGGCATTTAAAGTGCTTCGTAAAACACGCGCCTCAAATAGCGATGATGGATCAAACCTTCGGCCCTTACCATGAAGCTCGCGTCGAACTCCCTTTAGCGGTCGCGTTATACCTATTGCTTCAAGGCCTTGCGGAAGCAGTAGGTGATAACTCGTAACGGCGCTACCAAAATGTACTATGATATCTTAAACGCTTGGAAGGCGGAAAAATCAAGCATCAAGCTTCAAAAGCTACCTAATGACTTCTACTTAAACGTAGCTAAGTACCTACATACCCTTAGACAAGCCTCAAAATCCGCGCCTAATGAGTTAAGCAATCAAATATTAAACGGACTCTTACAGAACTCACTACTGCTAACGCTTGACATTTACCAGCTTAGAGTAAATAAAATCCTTGACGTACTTAAGTCGGGGGAAAACTTAGATGAATCCTTCCTCGCCAGTGAAGAGAGGAGCCTACTAAAAGATATGAGAAGCCTTATTGGAAAACATGTGGAAACGCTAAGTAACACGCTTAAATCCTTAACAGTAACCTCGGAAGCCGGTAAGGTTTTAGTTAAAATGGTTCAAGATGTCCCCTCCTTCGTAGGTATTGACCTAGCTACGTACGGGCCTTTTAAAGCTGAAGACGTAGCGTTAATCCCTAAGGAAAACGCTGAGTCGCTAATCAGAAAGGGTGTTGCCGTGAAAGTCGACGGTTAAATTAAAATCTTTAAACTGGAAGGTTGGCATCGGAAGGTTAAAATAAATGCGTCTCCTCTTGGAGGGGGAAGGTGAATTAATGAGGGTCCCGCAGCTAATTACCACCTACTGCCCTCGATGTAAGACTCATACACAGCATAGCGTTGGCATCTATAAAGGGGGGAAGCGCCGTGCCCTCGCTCAGGGTGAACGTAGGTACGCTAGGAAGAAGAAAGGATATGGATCTAAGCGTAGGCCTGAACAGAAACGCTTCGCTAAAGTAACTAAGAAGCAAGTCCTTAAACTATCCTGTAAGAAGTGCGGCTTTATCTCCCATAGGAGGGGGATAAGGTTAAAGAAGCTCGAAGTAGTTGAAGTGGTGAAGAAATAGGCGTTACCTATGTCAAAGCTTAAACAGTTAATACCGACGCCGAAGAGTACGTTTATTCAGGTACGTTGCCCGGATTGCGGTAATACACAAACTATTTTTAGCCATGCGGCTACGCTTATACGTTGCCAAGTTTGTAGTAGAGTGCTAGCTAAACCTACTGGTGGTAAAGTTAAGGTGGACGCTAAAATAGTTAAAACCTTTTAAATGGATATACGCTATTAAGCAGGGTGTACGTAATTGGTCAAGAAACGTGAATCGTCACTCCAAGTAGGAAGCATAGTAGTAGGCACGGTTAAAGAGGTGTTTGATAAAGGCGCTTACGTAACGCTTGATGAGTATTCTGGAAGAGAGGGTTATGTACCCCTCGGCGAAATTTCGTCGTCATGGTTCCATAACATACGCGACTTCCTGAAGGAAAGGCAGAAGGCAATTTTCAAGGTTATAAACATAGATAAGGATAAGGGCCATCTATACCTATCACTTAGAAGGGTTACGAGCGCTGAAAGGGAGCGTAAAACCTTAGAGTGGAAGAGGGCGCAAAAGTCTGACGTAATACTTTCGTTCGCGGCTAAGAAGCTCGGTAAAACGCTTGACAAGGCTTACGAAGAGGCTGGTTGGCGCCTTGAAGATTACTTCGGAGAAATATACGCGGGGTTAGAGGAAGCCGTTAAAAGCGGTGTCGAAGTACTTTTAAAGGCTGGTATTCCTAAGGATTGGGCTAATGCGATATTTGAAGTAGCAAGCGAACACGTAACAATAGCTAAAGTGAAAATCTCCGGGATCCTTGAACTTAAATGCTTAAAGGCTAATGGTGTAGAAGCCATTAGGAAAGCACTTTTATCCGCGCTTAACGTAGCCAATGAAAAAGGATACGAAGTTAAAATATATGCGGTGGGCGCACCTAGGTATCGTGTTGACGTTTACGCCGAAGAATATAAAAAAGCCGAGGCCATTTTAAAGGAGGTTGCCGACACCGCATTAACGCTTATAACTAAGGAGGGCGGCGAAGGCGTATTTCACCGCATGGAGAGGTAGAGAGTGTTCGTCACGCCGCCATCAGCACGTTAATGTCAATTTATGCGGAAGCCGTAAGTTAAGGATAATAATAGCGTAACGCATACCTAAAAGGAGAGTGACCTTTTACGCTTATGAAATGCTCTTCGTGTGGAAGGTATACGCTACGTAAAGACCTATGCCCAAAGTGCGGTGGTAAGCTTAAAGTACCATCACCACCTAAATTCTCACCTCAAGACCGCTATGGGAAGTACCGCCGCCTCTTAAAAAAGCTTCAACAAGCCTTTTAATCGTAGACAACCTCGTAGATAAGTACGTACCTATTAGGCTCACTAGCATAAACAAGCTTAAAATGCTCTAAGGGCTTAGGAGTAAAGAACTCTTTAACCATAACCCCCCGTTCAGTTACCTCCACATCCCTTATATATAAGGCCCGACCTACCTCTGGGTCTGATGTATATAACATTCTAAACAGAACTGCTTCCTCAGCTTTAGGCCCCTTAGGCAATACGATCGGACCCCACTCCCCTATGTAGTCGTCGGGGTTTAAGCCACCGATCTTAGCCATCCAGTAACTCTTAGATACGTCGTCGTAACCATAGGAGACGTACAATCCTTCCCCAACCCTTACGAACCAACCGAACACCGCGACATGCGTAACGCCTAACTGCCTATAGATTTTAAGCGCAACGCTTTCATTAGATAGGAAAGCCCTAGCTATCTGTACGATCTGAGTAGTATTCGTAGTCGAATTATCACATGTAGAATTACAATTCCCTACAACCGCAACCCAGTATCCGTAATCCCACCATGTAGCGACCACGGCGTTATGTAGGTTCTCCCTCATCCAGGATAGAGCGGATAACCAGTCAGGGGCCGGTCTTGCTAGAGGTAGGCTTGAAGTAGCGAGTATAGGCGGTGTATTAGCCGCTTTTAACGCGTAAGGCATGCTTACCGTTGGAACTAGTAAAAGTAGTATGAGGGTTAACGTCGCTACGCCGTAGTTCCTTCCTAAACCCAGCTTTACCCGCCGCTTTACGGGGATGGGCTTAAACATAAGTTCTAGGAAGGGAGTGATGAGGTGCTTAAGGCCTATTGCGCCAAGTAAGCAAAGCATGGGTGCTAGCAGTAGCGTAAGCCTCGACATGGAGCCGGCGGCGTAAAGAGACGCTAAGAATAGAACGCATAAGAGTGAAGCGATGACGTCGCCGCGCCTCTTAATGAGTATGTAAAGGCCGAAGAGCGCGAAGAGCGGTAGAGCTAAATATTCACCAGTCATGGAGGTCCAAACGGTAGCTCTATGCTCAGCTACAGATTCCACTATAGGCAAGGTCCGCCTTATGAAGGGGTTAAGCACTGATAGATATCTAGCGGTTAACCCCAGAAACTTTGAGAACTCTACCGATACTGTGATCAAGATGCCGATAGCGATGAGTAAAACTATTGAGGCGAGATAGGCGAGCTCCTTTTTACCCATCCTTTCTCCTACCTCCGAAATCATCAATAGTACTAAGGCTACTATCGCGGCGATTCCGATGCCTGAAAATGGCAAGTTCAAACCGATCTTAGGTATCTGGGAGGCTAACATCATGAATACCCCGATTGTCGTTGAGTAAACGATCAGTAACTTACTTGAATACTGCCTTAATAGGACGGTTACCACGGCGTGAAGTACGAGGATTGCGAATAGGTATGGGTATGCCCCCCAGCTTGACGCCATGTAGGCTAAGAATGCTCCGGCTAATGTAGCGTTGATCCAGCTACCTCTCCTTAAAGCCCTCACGTAAAAGGTTAAAGAGCATACCATGGCTAAAATGCCGACGCTTTCATCGTCGTAAAACCCGAATACCGTCCGTTGAAGGTAGGCTACGTTAACCGCTAAGAAAAGCGCCGCGTAAAGCCCTACCTCTTTACTTTCCACCTCGCGGCCCAGGAAGTAGATAGCGAATGTGGTTAAAGCCCCCATGAACGGAGGGACTAACGCGCAAAAGAGCATGAGATGTGTGTTAAAACCTAGAGCGGAAGCTATAAAGTATAGAAACGCCCCAGTAAACGCTACGCCTGGAAACGCGCTAATCGCTACATCTCTACCGTAAGGATACCAAAACCTTGGATCAAGGCTCCATGAAAACCAGTCGATAAAGCCTTTCCATCCGCGTTCAACGACGTACTTTGTCATCCAGTATTGAAAGTAGGGGTCGAATTCCGTTAATACGTCGTAGCCGTAAAGCCAGGGTAGGAGTCTTAAGCTTAAAGCGGTAATGAAGGTGAAGGTTAAGGAGATAATTATAAGTAAAGCGCCTTGAGGGGGCCTTTTAAAGGTAGTTAACAACTTTTTCATTTTCAATGTAAACCCCTTTAACGAGTGGTAATTCAATAGGTTTATATAAATTGGTTGCGCTCTTTAAGCGTGCTTAACGGCCCTCTGTACCACGATTCAGGTGTGGATTAGGGGTTCGTTAGGTGTTGGAGGCGCGTGTTCGTCCGCCTTCCTAGCCATTCGTCCGAGCCTCGCCACCTTCTCCTCCACCGGTGGATGTAGCATCGTGAGCTTGGAGAGCAGCGTGAACGCCTTACGGTGTAGGCCTCCTTGAACGCCGCCGTAGAGCTTAACTAGGGCTAAGGCTAGATCGGCCTTACTTTTAACCTCGGCCTCGAGCTCAAACCTTTTAACGAGGATCCTCCCTATGAGCGCCGCGGCTAGTATGAAAGCGGGCATGGCGGCGTATGCTTAAAGCGCCCGATAAGGATGGGTGAGACGCCATGACATCACCTATAGCATTCTCTAACCGCGAACGCTTAACACCCGTCCAAACAGGGTTAACGTTAACGGTGAACTTCAACAAACCTAGGGAGATAGCGATTCCTGAAGAGTTACTAGCTATGCTTTCTGAGGAGGCGAGGAAGGTAGTGATGGATGAGGCTCTCGACGCCGACCAATGCTTCAAAGTGTTAGTTGAGGAGCTACATTGGGGTAAGGGTGTGTCGGTAAGTAAGCTCTCAAAGCGCCTAAACATAACACATACCACGCTACATTGGTGGATGAAGCGTAAGCTAAACATTAAGGTACGTGATAAAATGACGGCCTTACGGTTGGCGAACATGAAGTATGTTAAGCGCGACTTCAACGGTAGCGACGTGGAAAAGCTTAAACTATGGTTCTTAGCGCATACCGATGGATGTGTAAAGCGATACTGGCAACAGGTATTAGTAGTGCTCAATACGCCTGACCCGTACTTGGCGCTTCTGTTTAAGAAAGTCTTCGCGTTAAGAAGATAGTTGAGGTCCTCGAGAGGTTAAAGGTTTTAAATCTTAAATATTAAGCTTTCACCTAAAGCCGTTAAAGCTGCTTCATCGCCGGTATTAAACCAACACCTTAAAATAATCCTATCCTCCTTCTTGCTAAGGATACTAATTAGCTCTGAGGCTAAAGTGGTATGCCCTCTAGTGGCATAGGTTTACTACCGAGGGAATATTATCCTCAAAGATACGAGGAGGAGGTTTTAAGGTGGTGGAAAGAGGAACGTATTTACGAGCGTGTTAAGGGGCTACGAAAATCAGGGCCTAAGTACTATTTTTTAGACGGACCCCCCTACGTGACGAACCCGATACATGTAGGGACCGCTTGGAATAAGATAATTAAGGACGCCATTATTAGGCAGCGCCGTATGCTCGGCTATAACGTTCGAGATCAGCCGGGCTACGATATGCATGGTTTACCGATAGAGGTCATGGTTGAACGTAAGCTAGGTTTCTCGTCGAAAAAGGATATAGAAACTAAGTTTGGAGTAGCACGCTTTATAGAGGAATGTAGGAATTATGCGTTAAGCAATCTGCAAATTCTAACGCGGCAGTTCTTAAACCTTGGAGTATGGATGGATTGGGATAACCCTTACATGACGATTACGAACGAGTATATGGAAGCCGTCTGGTGGTTGGTTAAGCGTGCGTATGAAAAAGGTTTACTGGCTCGGAAGGAGCGTGTTGTACATTGGTGTCCCCGTTGTGAAACGGTGTTAGCAGGCTATGAAGTAACCGAGGAATACCGACTCGTTAAGGATCCATCGGTATACGTGAAGTTCCCGCTTACTGGGCGTAAGGACGAGTACCTCCTCATATGGACTACTACGCCTTGGACCTTACCGGCTAACGTGGCGGTAATGGTTAATCCTGAATATGACTACGTTAAAGTGAGGGTTGAAGGTGAAACCTACATACTGGCTAAGGCTAGGGTTGAAGCGGTCTTTAAACCCTTAAATAAGAGCTATGAGGTTCTCGAAGTCTTCCCAGGCTCAAGAATCGAAGGGGTAAGGTACGAGTCGCCACTAGCTGAGGAAGTACCAAAGCAGGCGGTAATGCCAAGGGTCGTTGTGTTAAGTAGGGAGTACGTAACCTTAGAGGAAGGTACTGGTTGCGTCCACTCAGCCACGGGGCATGGTGAGGAGGATTTCAACGTCGGGTTAAAGTATGGGCTTCCTGTTTTCTGCCCCGTTAATGAGCGCGGCGTATTCGATGAAAACGCTGGAAAGTACGCTGGAAAGTACATATATGATGCGAACGCGGAAATAATAAAGGATTTGGCGCGTAAGGGCTTATTGCTACGTCATGAAGAGGTGGAACATAGATATCCGCATTGTTGGCGTTGTAAAACGCCTTTAATCCTTAGGGCTACCGATCAATGGTTCATAGAGGTTTCAGCGTTAAAGGAAAAACTGCTTGAAGAAATTGATAAAGTAACTTGGGTTCCTGAATGGGCTGGTTACGTACGCTTTAAGAAGTGGGTTCAAGAAGCTCGTGATTGGGTTATCTCTAGGCAGAGGTATTGGGGCGTACCTTTACCGATTTGGATATGTTTAACCTGTGGAAGCTACGAGGTTATAGGGTCGCTTAGCGAGCTACGGAGTAAAGCCCTTAACCCTGAGGCTATTCTCGATCTACATAGGCCTTGGATCGACGAGGTTAAGTTACGCTGTAAGTGTGGAGGGGAGATGAGGAGGGTTCCTGACGTATTAGACGTATGGATGGATTCGGGGGTAGCGTCTTGGGCTTGCCTAGGTTTCCCCTCGAAGGAGGAGGAATTTCGTTTTTGGTGGCCAGCTGATCAAATACTTGAAGGCCACGATCAAACTCGCGGCTGGTTTTACACGTTGCTAGTTACGTCAGTAGTGGGCTTCGATAGGGCTCCGTACAATAAGGTGTTGGTACATGGTTTTTCGCTTGATCAACAGGGGCGGGCTATGCATAAAAGCTTAGGCAACATCATATACCCTGAGGAGGTTATTGAGAGGTATGGTCGCGACGCGTTAAGGCTTTACGAGCTGGGGTGTACGACGTGGGAAGATCTACGCTTCACCTGGAGCGAGGTGGAAGACGCACATAGGTTACTAAATATACTTTGGAACGTAGCTCACTTCGCAAGCCTCTACATGAACCTAGATAGGTTTTCACCTAAGGATTGGCCCCTTGAAAAGGTTAAGGCTTACCTTCAACCCGAGGATCTATGGCTCCTCTCAAGGCTTCAAAAACTGATAATTGACGTGTCCTTAGCCTTTGAGGAACTACACCTCCACGAAGCGGTGAAGTCGATATCCACCTTCATCGCCGAGGATTTAAGCCGCTGGTACATACGCTTAATAAGGAGAAGGACGTGGATTGAAAAGGATGATCCGGTAAAGCTCGCGGCTTACGTAACGCTCCACCAAACCCTATCGGTTATATTAAGGCTGCTAGCCCCCATTACCCCCTTCATAACCGAGAAAATATATCGATCTGTGGTTGCTCCTTCGGATCCATCCCTACCTTTAAGTGTTCATATGTGTGACTTCCCAAAGCCTGATACTTCGTTCATTAACGACTCCTTAGAGAAAGACATGGATCAGGTTAGATCAATAGTTGAAGCCGTTTTAAGCGCTAGGCAGCAAGCCAAGTTAAAGCTTAGGTATCCAGTAAGCAAAATACTAATATCGGCTACGTCCTCGGAGGTGGAGGAAGCCGTAAAGACCTTTAACAGGGTGATCCTTGATCAAGCCAATGCTAAGGAGGTAATCATGATAAGCGCGAGTGAAGAAGCCGCCTTTAAAGAGGTAAAAGTATTACCAAACTTTTCAAGGTTAGGACCTAAGTTTAGGGGGAAAGCGATATTAATCGCTGATGCGCTTAAAGGCGTTAACGGCAGGGAGTTCTTGGGTTCAATCCGGGAGAAGGGCTATTACGAGCTAGCTACGTATAGCGGGACTTTTAAACTACTACTTGAGGACGTAGAGGTTAAGGAGGAGCTACCTAGCTACTTATCATCAGCCAGGTTTAAGGGCGGCACGGTTTACGTGGATACGAGGCTTCATAAGGAGCTTATAGCTGAAGGGTTGGCCCGTGAAATAGTGCGTCGGCTTCAAGAGATGAGAAAGGAGCTAGATTTAAAGGTAGACGCCTACATAGATGCCCGCGTAATCACCCCTGACGAAGAGGCGGCGACGATCCTTAGATCCATGGAGGATTACGTAAAGCGTGAGGTAAGAGTAGTAGACCTCACCATTACTACGTCGCGTGAAGAAGCGAAAACGGGCCACTCTAAAGAGTGGGATATTAACGGTGAAACCTACATCCTTATAATTAAGGAACGGACGCCGTAAAGTAAGCGCTACGAGGTAGTTAGCTTAACGGTATAGGCGAATAACCTCGAGATCCTATCTTTCAGGTAGATGAAGCTACCTTTACCATAAAAGTTAAAGGCTTAAAGCTATGCTAAAGCCGCAGCCCCTCCAAACGGTAAAGAACAAAAAGCTTGAGGTAATGCTCAAGAATTGGTCATATCCAGTGTTCAGGGAAATCCTCCGCATGGGGGCGGTGAAGGGTGAAGACGTGAAGTACACCAACACATTCAAGTGCCTCTACTACTTCTTGAGAGTTCTAGAACTTAGGAATAAAGGATTAAGCTACGGTAGGATAAAACGCGTTTTGAAGGATAAGATCGGCTCCGCCCCATCCAAAAGCACTACTCAGATTGATTAAACGACGAAGCATACCGATCGGTAAAATAAGAGTATTCGACGTGTACATATCCGAGGTCGGCTTCATCCTTGGAATGGTACTAAGCGACGGTAACGAGCGCTTTAAGAGACGCCAGCTAGAATACGAGATAAGATTTTACAACACCAATAACGATTATATAAAAATGGTTAAGGAGGCCTTCGAAAGACTAGAGCTTCCAATTTACATTAGGAAGAGGAGAAAAGGGGAATGGTGCCTCTCAGCAACCTCAGCTCTACTATACCTAGTACTTAAACAGTACGACAAGTACGTAGCCGAGGCGCCAGACGAAGTGAGAAAGACACTCTTAAAAGGACTGTGGTTCGGAGACGGGCACATAGGCAAGAGCGTGGAATTCATTAACACTGATCTAAAGCTGATAAGGACCGTGAGTAAGCTACTAAGACGGTTCAGAGTAAAACACAACGTATGGGGGCCATACAAACCATGCTCATTGGGCAAGAAACCGATATACGAGGTGTACGTGCGAGCTCAAAGTAGACAACGCTTCCTAAAGCTGATAGGCTCACCCGAGCCCCAAAGCCTCTCAATACCCCTCTTAAAACACTTACATAACTTAGCACGCCGGGGGTGGGATTCGAACCCACGAGGCCCGTAAGGGCCACTGGCTATCCTTTAAGCCTCAATTCTGGGCTTACGAGCTGGCCAGCGCTTTAACCGCTCAGCCACCCCGGCATCATTGGTATTAAGTGTAAATAACACATATAAGTTTTAGTTTTTCACCTCATTAACATTAGAGGTTTAACCGATACCGATCGAAAAGGTGCAAATACTTGAAGCGCCTTCATCATTAAGCTATAGGAGGGCTTAAAACGATTTAACTCCCTCCTTTTTAGCCTAGTTATTCGGTTACGTCGACTTATAAATCGTTAACATAGCTCTCACCATGGAGGCTACAATTTGGAGAATAGAACCTTGCATGGATTAACACTTAACTGTTAAGGCGTTTATCGAGGCTTTAACAGTGCGCCATTCGGTTGAGGGGCATGTAAGAATGCTTAAGTTAAACAGCCGCCGCCTATTACCTTTTAAAAGGTATGATTATGGAGTTATATGTCGAGAACGAAGCGTAAGGTAACCCCTTCAGGCTTTACTTGAACTTCCATTAACGAGTACGTAACCGCTTTAATAGCAGTCCGCCCCTCATGCTTTTCAGGGTTAAATTTTTCACCACGAACCTTAGCTTCGAGGCGGTAAACCGCCTCACCTATGGTAATACGTAAGACCTTAAACTCCGAAAACACTAAGCCCTTAGCGTCAAACAGGTATAATAATTCTTCAAGCCAGTTATAGAGTAGGGATTGAAGGTCGCTTCCTTCAACGCTTATATCCAGCTCCTCGGATGCGGTTACGTTTCCGGTATTAACGATAACTTCAAACATGCCTAAGGCGGCGTTCTCAAAAGCCTCTTTAAGATCCTTCCCGTAAGCCTCTATGTAAACATCAGCGGTATGGTTAAGGAACCTGAACTTAGTCACCCTTTACACCCTCGTAAGCTTTCTTCTTTGCCTTATAATCAGCTACATCTCCCACTTCCTTAGCTGGTACACCAGCTACTACCTTTCCCGGTTTAACGTCCTTAGTAACTACGGCTCCAGCTGCAACAACTGCTTCCTCCCCTACGGTTACTCCAGCTATTATTGTGGCGTTAGCGCCTAAAATCGCGCGCCTTTTCACCACGGTAGGTACGATTCTACGGCTTTTAGGGTACTTGTCATTAGTTATGACGGCTCGGGGGCCGATGAAAACGTCGTCCTCGATTACCGTTAACAAGGGTAAGAAGGCGTTTGACTGAATGCTTACATTTCTCCCTATGCGGCATTGTCCCTCGATAATCGTCCCGGAGCCTATGACGGTGCTTCGACCTGTTATGGTGTTTTCTCTTATGAGGACGTTATGTCCTACTTCGACTTCATCATCTATCTCGCAACCTTCATAGATTACAGATCCAGTTCTAATTAAACAGTTCCTACCTATCTTAGCTCCTCTGCTTAACTTATCGCCCTCCTCCAGTAATTTCGTAGCGTTAATGTTTAAGGATCTAAGGCTCATTAAACTTGAGCGGGTAAGATAGCCTACCACGACGAAGGCGTCTATCAAAGTTCCGGCGCCGATGGATGAAGGCCCTAAGATTAAAGCCCCAGGTCCTATGTGTACCCCCTCCAACTTAGCCTTAGGAGATAGAAAGTACATATCAGATTACCCTACTATTTTACGTTAAGAAGTTTTTAAGGGATTAGGCGGCGTCCTTAACGTTGTACCATGTAAAGGGGGCTTTATAAACTAGCTAGGGTTGGCGCCTCCGTGGTGCATGAATGGTCTCTCATCGCTTAGCTAGAAACTCGGCAAGCTCCTCATCGGCGCCATCATTAAGGCTTAACGGACGTAAATATAAGCCTTCCCTACATTTATACGCTGAGGTTAAACGAAAGGTGATTATATGGTGTTGAAGTTAGTCTCTTCAATAGCGATACCAGCCTCGTTTGCCAGTTACCCCCGATCATTAAGGGAGAGGACGGTTAAAGTTGGATTTATAGGTAGGGCTTCAGCGATATTTGGTGTTGAAAACATCTTCATATATAAAGATCGACCCGATGTTAAGCGAAGCGAAGCTTTAATCGTGGCTGACATCCTTAACTACATGAACTGCCCTCAATACCTACGTAAGTACCTCTACCCCTTAAAGCCGTATTTAAGGTATGTGGGTATCCTTCCACCTTTACGTTCACCGCATCACCCGTTAAAGCTCAAGGGCGAACAGTTACCTCCCTTATCCTATAGGGAGGGCGTGGTTACTTCTAGGCTTAAAGATGGTTCATCACTGGTCGAAGTGGGGCTAGATAAACCGGTGGTGGTTCAAAAGGTTAAATTAAACAAGAAGCGCCCCGTAATTCTACGGCTCGAGAGAAATGGATGCGAGCTTAAAGCTCAACCCGTCGATAGAAGTGAAGTACCGTATTACTTTGGATACGAGGCGAAGGTTTTATGGCGGCCGCTAGGTGAACTTGTAAAGTCTTTATCGCCTGATCTAACTATAGCTACTTCTAAGTACGGTGTAGACCTTAAAGAGGTCATTAAACCTTTAAGGGCTCGGATTAAATCGGCCCGATCCATGTTAGTACTTTTCGGCTCTCCAACCGAGGGCCTACGAGATATATTAAAACGTGAGGGATTGAAGGTAGAGGAGGTAGCGGACTTTAACGTTAACTTTGCCCCTGGACAGTCTACCGAAACGATAAGGACTGAAGAGGCAGTCTTCATAGTATTATCGGTACTTAACCTTCTCAAACATACCGATGTTAGCTAATAATGTATAAAGTTTTATTCGGCTTCGCGGCCTACTATGTGGCCTCTAGGACTTAAGCTCACCTCCTTAAAATGGTTGTAGTAGAGTGTGAATATTTTGTAGAATGGGTTTTAGTGTTGAACAACCTTTATTCATCTTAGTTGCTTATTTATTTTTAGGTTTACTGTTATTGTGCTGAAGAATATTTTCTTCCTCTCCTTAAAGGATGAGTATACGGATTCTATACTGCTTCTAGGTCCGAAAGGTGTTGCACCTGTATGGTAGGTTTAGTTCTTGAAGGGCTTAGCTTAGCCAAGGAGCACCGTCAATAATGAATACAGGTTTTCCGCCGTAAAGCATTTATTCTTATGCTTAGATAAGCTAAGCACTAGGCCTTTAAGTGGAAGGGGGTTTAAAATTGGGTAGGCGGGTTCATGCTCCTCGAAGGGGTTCATTAGCCTATTACCCTCGAGTTAGAGCGTTAAGGATAGTACCTAGGATTAGGCGCTGGCCAAAGATTAAAGGGGGCACCCGTCTACTCGGTTTTGCGGCTTATAAGGTTGGAATGACGCACTCGATAGTTATTGAGGATAATCCGGCGAGCCCCTTTTACGGTAGGGAGTTAATTAAGGCCGTAACGGTTCTTGAGGCTCCTCCATTATTCGTATTTGGTGTAAGAGCTTACGTAGCTTCAAACCGAGGGCTTCAAGTACTAACAGAGGTATTAGCTGAGGACCTCCCTAAGGACCTTAAACGGGTGATGCCCCTTCCAAATAGGCCTGAAAGCGGTCAGAAGTTGAAGATTATAGAGTCGAGGATTAACGAGGTCGTTGAGGTAAGGGTATTAGCGTGTACTCAGCCTCGAAAATCCGGATTAGGTAAGAAAAGCCCCGAGGTACTGGAGATTAAGGTAGGCGGTGGAACGGTAAAGGAACAGTTTGAATATGCTAAATCCATTCTGGGGAAGGAGGTTAAGGTCCACGAGGTCTTTAAGGAGGGGCAATACGTGGACGTGATCGCCGTAACTAAGGGTAAAGGCTTTCAGGGTGTTGTTAAACGGTTTGGCGTGAAGATCTTGACTAGATGGCATAAGCATAGGAAGGGTGCACGGAAGGTTGGAGCGATAAGCCCTCAACATCCAAGTATGCTATTCACCGTACCTAGACCGGGGCAGTTAGGTTTCCATACGAGGACGGAGTACAATAAGCGTATATTAAAGATAGGCTCAGATCCTAAAGAAGTAAACGTTAAAGGCGGCTTCGTAGGGTATGGAGTCGTTAAAAGCGACCATATAATCCTGGAAGGATCGGTACCAGGACCTAGAAAACGCTTAGTTCGCATGCGCTTCCCGATTAGGATGCCTGAAGCTGAACCTAAACCCGTTAAAGTGGTCGCCATAAACCTAGATTCAAAGCAGGGTGTTTAAGCATGGGGGTTTCCAACCTACTTAAGTTAGCCATGGAGGGCCCGCTACCTCCTGATGAGGTGGACGTCTTAAACCTTGAAGGAAAACCGGTTAAACGAATAAAGCTACCCGATGTCTTTAAAACGCCGGTAAGACCAGACCTTATACAGCGTGCCTTCCTAGCGGCCTTTACCGCTAAGATCCAACCTCAAGGTAGGAACCCTATGGCCGGGAAAAGAACCACAGCTCAAAGCTGGGGGGTCGGCTACGGGGTGGCACGTGTACCTAGGGTTAAAGGATCAAGGCGTGCGGCCTTCGCCCCAATGACTGTAGGAGGTAGACGTGCACATCCACCGCGCGTTGAAAAAGTGATACGGGAGAAAGTTAATAGGAAGGAGAGGATTTTAGCGGTGAAATCCGCAATAAGCGCTACCGCTATCAGGGAGTGGGTTGAACTTCGAGGGCATAAACTTCCGTCCAACCTTAACCTTCCAATAGTGGTTTCTAGCGAAATAGAGGAACTACGAAGGACCTACGACGCGAAAAAGCTCTTAATAGGTATAGGGCTATGGAAGGACCTATTAAGGTCAAAGAAAGGTATAAGGATTCGGGCTGGCAAAGGAAAGATGCGGGGGAGGAGGTATAAGAAACCTAAAAGTGTCTTAGTAGTATTAGCCGAGGATAAAGGTGCAAGTAAGGCTTTTAGAAACTTACCTGGCGTCGATGTAACTACTATTAATAACTTATCCATCATTCATTTAGCTCCTGGAGCTATGCCCGGTAGATTAACATTATGGAGCGAGAACGCTATAACGCGTTTAGCCGATTGGGGCTTACCATCATCCTCGCTTCAGGGAGGTAACGTGAAATGAGCAGTATTATAATCAGACCGGTTGTATCTGAATCTACTATTGAGAAGGCGGAGAAGCTTAACGTGCTAACCTTCATCGTAAACCCTAAGGCTAATAAGCATCAGGTAAGGAAGGCGTTAAAAGAGCTTTACGGGGTTGATGTCGAAAAAGTTAACGTTCTAATAACCTTAAAGGGGGAGAAAAAGGCGTACGTTAAGTTATCACCGCAGCATAAAGCATCTGAGCTTATAACTAGGTTAGGGCTCATGTAGGGGGTGCTACGCATGGGTAAACGCTTAATCGTACAAAGAAGGGGTCGCGGTGGAAGCGTATTTAAAGCACCGGTTTGGAGACGTGTCGGAGACGTACGATACCCGCAAATAACGCGTATACCAACCACTAAAACAATAGGTAAGGTACTAGCACTAATCCACGATCCAGGTAGGGGGGCTCCTGTCGCCCTCATTAAGCTTGAAGGTGGTGAAGAATTCTTAACCATCGCTCCAGAAGGCTTAACCGTTGGTCAAGAAATAGAAATAGGACCTGAAGCAACACCGGTAGTAGGTAACATAATTCCATTGGGTAAAATACCTGAAGGCACTCATATATGTAACGTTGAGGTTAAACCTGGGGATGGAGGTAAACTTATTCGGACGTCAGGTAGCTATGGTATAGTAATGGTTCAAGCCCCTGATAAAACCATAGTGCAGTTACCTAGCGGCGAGTTAAAACCACTCCCTAAGCTATCAAGAGCCACCATAGGCGTAGTAGCTGGAGGTGGACGTACGGAAAAACCCTTACTTAAGGCTGGAGCTAAATACCACCTAGCAAAGGCTAAGTCGTGGAAATACCCTACTGTACGCGGTAAAGCTATGGGGGCTTACGCGCATCCACATGGAGGGGGCTCCCATCCTACCGGCGGTCGTCCTGTTTCTCGTAGAGCCCCGCCTGGAGCTAAAGTGGGCCACATAGCCCCCAAACGAACCGGAAGGCGAAAAAGGTAAAAAGCTCTCCTTGTAGAGCTTTGTTACAGATTTCGTGAGCTTAGCGATTGTAAGTGAGGCTTGTAGGAAACCTTTACAAAAAGTTCACTTTGCAAAAAGATATTGCCAGACTCTAATTTGTTAAAGAAACTAAATTATTCAATCCTATAAAGGAGGTCTCAAAGATTTTAACACTCGATTTATTAGTTCCTCACGCTTTTTTCTATCGTCCTCCTTAACTGCTTTATCTAAAAGCTGCTCCACTTCAGGACGAAAAAGCCCAAAGAGGCATGGGATATAGCAGGGTATCTGATACATATCCTTCTGCGAGAGAGATGTTAAATTTAATTCGATTCACTGGCTCTCTTCTCTTTTCTTCCTCCTTTTCGTTTATAAGTTCTTTTAAGAAGAACTTGGCTACTCGGACCAAGATCGGAGCGAAAACAATGAAGGACGCAAAGACACAACCCGTCGAGGGGGAAACCCAAACACTCACAACTAGGAGGACTTGAGTACCATCAAAACGGCGGGAAAAGCAAGTATCAACGCAACACCCCAAAACACCAAATAAACCCACCCTTTCCCTTATTTGTAACCATCCCACCCCAAGGTACGAAGGGTAAGGAAAAGGGTGTCGAAGAAGGGCCAAAAGCAAACGAACGGAACGGGCCAAAAGCGTACACCGCGCCTTAACCCAACTCAGCCGGGCGGCAATCCCAACCCATCCTTAACTGGGCGGGAGCGGGATCCCGCCTCAACGCACCCTCACGTCAATGTTTAAAGAAGGAAAAGCTATGTTAAGTTTGACTTTGACCTTAAAGCGTCGTTGGGTTTACGTGAACCGACGTCAAGCTACTGGAGACCGCTCGTTCAGGTTGCGAGATGGGGATTCACCGCGCCTCCGCTTACCCAACCGCAGGGCCTGATGGAAAGTTAAAAAACATGCCTCCTCTGAGGCTGAACATGACGGAGGATGAGCTGCCCTCGCTTGAAGACGAGCTTAACGACTGGCTGTCATCAATACCTACGAGCGGCTTCATAGCGTCGCTAAGCGTAAATGAGTGAACCGACGGGAAGCCAAGGAAGATAACCCTCTAACTAACCTTCAAAACTAGTGACGGGGCAGACTAACTATACTTTGAAGTACCAGTTATATATTAATTATATAATCACTTGAGTGGAACATACATGCTGCCCCTTGTAGCTCTTAGTCCTGGTGCGCCGTGTTCGACTTTTTTGTTGGTAATTACCATTTCGCCTAATCGATGCCCTATCATTTCCTCGGTGATGGTTACTGGCACGAATTCTTTACCGTTGTGAACGCTTATGGTTACGCCGACCATTTCAGGGAGTATTACCATATCCCTTAGGTGAGTACGTATTGGTTTATCTGTTTTACCTGATTCTTTTATCGCTCTGATTTTTTCGATTAACTTCCGTTTTTCGGCATCTAATCCCCTGAGCAAGCTCCTTCGCTGCTTCGATGGTAGTAGCTTTATAAAGTCGTCCATGCTTAACCTTACTAGTTCCTCCAGCGTATACCCTTTATAGGTGAATTTACGTGACATAATCCTTCTTCGTGTATCGCTTTAATGCGCCTTTTAAAGGTTACGCTTAGCGCCTTGCTTGAGCTCCCTTTGAAATGGCCATAAGTTTCTACTGAGGTCTTCAGTGGAGCGGTGATTTTTGAACCTAACCAATTAAGCTTTTCTCCGCTTAAAACTCCGCTGGAAGTTAGGTTAAGCTTAACATTTAAAATTGCTTTCGAAGGAACGCGTTTATCGTACTTTCTCATCGCCCCGATTAATAACTACCGGTTTTTATCGTATTATATACGCGTAGCCTGACTTGGATTTTCGTTAAGCTTTTCGGGGTTAAAGCGCTTAGTTGGATAAAAGTATATAGCTTTGCGTTTCCTAGAAAGACGAAGTTACGGCGATAACGTATGCCGCCAACATTTGGCTATTCAATTACGGGGCTTGATCCTGAGAAAGCTGGTATAGCTAGTGGTAGGGATTTAAGGGTTAGCTTCAAAAAAATGGTTGAGCTCTGCGCATCTATTAGAGGGTTAAGCCTAGACGAAGCTAAACGCTTACTCGAAGAGGTTGTAGAGAAGAAGCGTATGATACCGTATAGGAGGTTTAAATATAAACGTGCCCATCATGGAAGCATAAATGGCCATCCTAGCGGTGGTTACCCTATTAAGGCTGCTCGGCTCCTTTTAAAGGTAGTTAAGAACGCTGAGGCAAACGCTGAAACTAAGGGATTAGATGTTTCTAAGCTCGTGGTTAAACATGCGGCAGCGCAAAAGGGCTTTAAAATAAAGAAGTACATACCGAGGGCCTTTGGAAGGGCCTCACCCTATTTTCAAGAGGTCGTCCACGTTGAGGTAGCCTTAGTGGAGAAGGCTTAGTTAAGGGGGAATCATGACTCTTAGCTTTATGGTTTAACCCCTAAATCTACATTAACCTTACATGGGTTAACTTGTAGGATTTAGCAGGAGTAATAAGGCTAATAAGGCTTACATAACTAAGCCGTAAAGCGTAAATCTGAAGTGGTAAGAACTTAAAGGGCTGTGGAAGTTAGGACGCATTAGTTGGAAGCAATACCAAGTAAAACAGGCGGGCTGAGGTGTAAAGGGTGTTGGAAAAGCTTAAGGGATAATACGATGGGGGGTTCGGTGAGTTTGAGGAGGACCTTGAGTTCGGCCTTCGAATGTTAACCCATGCGGAGACATATTTTCGAGACCTCCATTAGAAATAATGGTTAGGAGAAAGCTATCTCCAATTTAGGAAGTATAGGTTAAGTTTAACGTTTAAACCTATATTTTTAGTGGAGTTTCGAGCCAGGAAAAGCTTAATCGGATTACTTAAAAATAGTATTTTACTAGAGACCATAATGGAGACCGTGTAAACCTTCAGTTACTTCAAAGGAGGTTTAAGCAAAGCGTTAAGCATAATCTTTTTAAGCATAATCTTTAAAAGCGTCTTAAAGACGCCGAACAGAGGGAAGATTATTGGACGTTAAAAAGCTATTTGTAGCGAAGTCCGTTAAGAAGGTTGATGTAGATAAGATGCTTTCAAAGGAGCTCGAAAAGGCTGGGTATGCAGGGGTAGACTTAGTTAAAACCCCCATGGGCACTCATATCACCATATACGCCGAGCGCCCAGGTCTAGTTATAGGTCGTCATGGAGCCACCGTGCGTGACCTAGCTGAAAAGCTTGAAAAGGAATTCGGCCTAGAGCGGCCCCAAATAGGCGTAGTGGGCATTTCAAGCCCGGAGCTTAACGCTAAAGTTATGGCTATTAGAGTTGCTAAAGCGCTTGAGCGCGGTATCCATTTTAGGAGAGCTGCTTTCGCCGCCCTTAGTCAAGTAATGGATGCAGGAGCCTTAGGGGCCGAGGTAATTATTAGGGGTAAGCTTAGAACCGAGCGGACGCGTTATGAAAAGCTAAGGGCTGGGCTTTTACTTAAGGCTGGACAAATATCTCTCGAAGGCGTTGATGAAGCTGTAAGCCACGCCTATTTAAGGCAGGGCAAAGTGGGTGTTAAGTTTAGAATACTGCTTCCACAGACTAAAACCCTCTTAGTGGAGCTTGATAGAGGCTTACTTGCTCAAGAGTTCGTAGGGGAGAAAACGAAGGAGAAGAGCTAGAGGCTGTTCCTCGTGGCTATTTTAAGGCTTAACGAAATTAGGAAGATGAGCCCTGAGGAAAGAGTTAAGAAGCTATCGGAGCTTTACGCTGAGCTTTTAAGGCTTAGAGCAATGGTAGCATCAGGCGGCTCCGTGGAAAACCCGGGTAGGATTAAAGCATTAAAGAGGACGATCGCTAGAATATTAACCATTAATCGTGAGGAGGAATTGAAAAAGGCTAGACGTGAGAAAGGTTAGGCGGCCTTGAAGGTAACGCCAAAAAACCTAGTTAGGCATGAGCTTATAGGATTAAAGGTTATGGTTTTAGAGAGCCAGCATAAAGGCTACGTTGGTATATCGGGGCTCGTGATTGATGAAACCATGAACATGCTGTACGTACTTCATAACGGCTCAGTTAAGGCGCTACCTAAAAGGGTATGCACATTTATCTTTGAACTACCTGACGGCACCCAAGTTAAAGTTGAAGGCTCCATCCTAGTAGGAAGGCCTGAGGATAGAGTTAAGAGGCCGTTAAAAAGACGCTGGTGAAGATGGGTCAAACGTGAAGCCGGGCTTCTTAACGTTACTACCCAAGGATCCTTAACATGATAATGCTACTGATGCTGGACGGATACGTATGGGGCGTAATATGTGAAGGATGCAGGCGTAGGTATCACGGCGATAAGCCGTTACTCGCGTGGAACGAGTACAAGGAAACAATGGTGAGGATAGGTGAGCCACTATGACTCAGCCATCGCTTACGGCCTTCTTCAACCGCGAACGATTAATAGCGGAACAGCTATGCCTACTCTTCGCTGGTAGGCTCCACGAAGCGTTAAAGGAGTTCCTAGAGAAGAACAGGGAAGCACTACATCCTAAGGTGGTTAAGATTTTCGAGAAGGAGCTACCGAACATAGAGAAAGCGTACGTCATTAAACCGGCATACTGGAATACTATTGAACCGATGTACAGTAAGATTGAAGCAGTTTACGAGGAGATGTTGATGGAAAGCAAGCTTATCGTAAGGAGTCTCCACGAGGCGTGGAGCTCTCTTAACGGGAAGTGTAGGCGAGGAAAGGTTAACGTAAAGCATTACGAGGATGAGAGGGCTAGGCTTAGAGCCGAAGCGTGTAAGACACTTAAGGCGCTTAAAGAAAAGTACGATGAAGCGTTCAGTGAGCTTGAAAGGCGTATTGAGGCTTACTTCCGAGGCCGAAAGCCCCTTAAACCTAGTAGGAAGGTTTTAACTCCGTAACCTTTAAATGCTGTGCCCTTAGCGTTTTAGAGATGTATCGAAACAGATTAACTCGAGTTTGATCGTAAATGCGTAACATCGGAATTCCTAAGGTTCGTCCTCCATCCGTACGTTGTGAGGACGTCAATTGTCCCTTCCATGGAACGCTTTCAATAAGAGGGAAAATTCTTGAGGGGAAAGTGGTAAGTATTAAAAGAGCTAAAACTGTAACGGTATTACGTGAATACCTTCACTACGTTCCTAAGTATAAGCGCTATGAGCGTAGACGGTCCAAGATAAGTGCTCACCTCCCTCCCTGTATACCTGTTTCACTTGGCGACGTTGTAATATTAGGTGAATGTAGAAAACTAGCGAAAACAGTTAGTTTTTGTGTGATAGGGAAGAAGTAGAAGAAATCATTATTCCTACTTAGAGCGGATAAGCTTGCTTTATAACCACGCAGGTTATAGGGCTAGGTTTAATAGTATTCCTCTAGCTAAGATGGAAGGCAAGCAACCATTTAAGCCGCTCCCTCACCTTCACTAGGGATGACTGCTAGAAACTAAGTCTTGTATGCTTGGCTTTTAAAGTAGAAACCTACGGTTCCCCCTTAACCCTTCCTCATAATCTTGGACGTCGTATTTGAGGGGTAAAATTTAAGTTGTAACCTCCTGTCTTAGAGGGGGTGTCAGTAAAGGATTTAACCTTAGCTAGATGCTAATCGGTGGTAACCGGTATGGCTAAGCGCGGTAAAGTAGCGGTTGGGATAACTTATAGGCCCCGTATAAGCCCAGGTTTACCCGTAGGAGCGATCGTTAGATGTACTGATAATAGTGGTGCGCAAGAAGTGAGGATAATAGGGGTTGTAGGTGAGAAAACGCGGCTAAGAAGGTTATCCGCGGCTTCGGTAGGTGACATGGTGATAGTTTCGGTGAAGAAGGGTAAGCTTGAGCTTAGAAAACAAATCCTTAGGGCTATCATAGTGAGGCAGAAAAAGCCCTTTAGGAGGAAGGTAGGCACATGGGTTCAGTTTGAAGATAACGCGGCCGTTATAGTAACCCCTGATGGTGACCCTAAGGGTACTGAGATCAGAGGCGCCATAGCTAGAGAGGCGGCGGAGCGTTGGCCTAAGCTAGCTGGGCTAGCAACCATGGTGGTGTAGGGGGCACGATACGCTTGACTGCTTCCAGTAAACCCAGTAAGCAAAGGCTTGCCTTAATTAAAGCCCCTAAGCATAAAAGACGTAAATTGCTCTCCGCCTCCCTCTCTAAAGAGCTTAAGAAGCAATACGGTTTTAGGTCTCTACCGGTTAGGAAGGGGGATACCGTAATGGTTATGAGGGGTGATTACACCGGACATGTCGGTAAGGTATTAAAGTCCATACCGGAAACTGGGAGAATCCATATAGAGGGGGTGACGATGAAAAAGGCTGATGGTACTGAGGTATTCGTACCCATAGCGGCGTCAAAGGTGGTTATAACTAAGCTCGATTTATCCGATGAACTACGGAAAAAAGCTGTGGAGCGTAAGGCGGGTGGAGTACATGGGTAGGATGGGCGGCACATTAAGGTTGAAGCGCTATGGGGCTCCTCGCTTCTGGCGTTTACACGTAAAAGAGTATAAATGGGCGGTGCATCCAACTCCGGGCCCTCATCCGCTTTATGGTTGCATTCCGCTAATAGTGCTTCTTCGCGACGTACTTGGGATGGTGGAAACTGCTAGGGAGGGTAAGATTGTGATAAGTAGCGGCAAGGTAAAGGTAGACGGTAAACCTAGAAGAGATTATAGGTATCCGGTGGGCTTAATGGACACGGTCGAAATCCGTGACGTAGGCAAGGCCTATAGGATACTGCCGCACCCGCGATACGGTCTATACCCTCATGAAGTAACGGTGGATGAGGCTAGCTTTAAGCTATGTAGAATTGAGGATAAAACGACTACGCGTGGAGGGCACCTACAGCTTAACCTTCATGATGGAAGCAACTACCTAGTAAAGGTATCTAACCCGCAAAATCCGACCGAGGACCTTTATCAGACGTATGACGTATTAAAGCTAACCTTACCCGACCGAGCGATAGCGGATCACGTAAAACTTGAGAAAGGCGTTTTCGCTATTATAATAGGTGGCAAAAATGTAGGACTTGCAGGTAAAATACTTGAAATATCTGGTGGTCCAGCTAAGAAAGCTATGCTAGTAACCCTTGAAGGAAAGGAGGGGGACCATTTCACTACCCCCTACGAGTACGTATTCCCCGTAGGCCGTGAGGCTCCCCTTATAAGCTTGCCGGGGTGGGCTATGCGTGGCTGAAGCCGTAAATCCTATGCGTCGCTTAAAGGTAGGTAAAGTAACCGTTAACATGGCCGTAGGCCGATCCGGTGAAAGATTGGCTAAAGCCGCTAAGGTACTAGAGGAATTGGTCGGCCAGAGGCCAAGCCTTAGGGCTGCTAAGAGAACCATCAAGGACTTCGGGATTAAAAAAGGGGAAAGTATAGCCTGCGTAGCAACCTTGAGGGGGCAGAAAGCTATAAGCTTCCTTAAGGAGGCATTGGCCGCCATCGACTATAAGGTTAAAGCTTCATCGTTTGATGAACACGGTAACTTTGCCTTCGGAGTTAAGGAGCATATACTTCTCCCTAACACTAAGTATGATCCAGACCTAGGGATTTTCGGCTTCGATGTATGCGTATCCATTGAGCGACCCGGCTACCGTGTAGCAAGAAGGAGGCGTAAAAGGTCGACCATAGGGGTTAACCATAGGGTTAGCAGGGAGGAGGCTATGAACTTCGTTAAGGAAGCCTTAGGAGTAACTATCGTTTAACGCTTTAAACCAATCCGTTTTAGGATCTCCCTTGCAGCGATAACCCCAGAGGCTGACGCTTGAACAAGTCCACGCGTAATACCGGCTCCGTCACCAACCGTGAAGAGGTTTTTAACCCCTTTAACCTCTAAGCTATTAGTGACCTCAAGCCTTGAAGAGTAAAACTTGGCTTCAACCCCGTATAGCAAGGTGAAATCGGAGTATACGCCTGGCGCTACTTGATCCATTGCTTGAAGCATCTCCAGAATATTAGATAAGTACCTATACGGGAGTACGAAGCTTAAGTCTCCAGGGGTGGCGGTAGTAAGCGTTGGTTGGACGGGGCTTCTACCAATCCTTTCCTCCGTAGATCTTCTTCCACGCTTTAAATCACCGAGCCTTTGCACTATAACCCCCCCACTTATTAGGTTGGCTAGTCTGGCTAGATACATACCGTAGGCTATAGGATCCTTAAAGGGCTCCGTAAACGACGTACTCACTAGCACCGCGAAGTTGCTATTATGCGTTTTCTTATCGGCGTAGCTCTGTCCATTAACCATTATTACGTCCTCGTAGGCCTCAGTTATAACCTCGCCGTAAGGGTTAAAACAGAACGTCCTAACCTTATCGTCAAAGGATTTCGAGTAAAAAACAAACTTTGGCTCATATAATACTTCGCTTAACCCCTCAAATACTGGCGCTGGTACTTCAACCCTAATTCCGACGTCCACCGGGTTATTAATCGTTTTAAGGCCAAGTCTTTGCGCCTCACTTTTAAGCCATTTAGCACCACTTCGACCGGGAGCGACAACAACGTAGCTACCTTTAAACTCCTCCCCATTAGCCGTCTTAACTCCTTTAACCGCGCCGCTTTCAATGATAAGCGACTCTACTTCTGCATTCACCTTAACCTCAACTTTTTCATTAAGCTTAACCCTCATAGCCTTAAGCACCTCTAAGCACTTCTCAGTCCCTAGATGTCTAATCTTAACAGGGACTAGCTTCAACCCGGAAAGCGCTGCCTTTCTATGGATTTCATCAATCCGATCCAAGTCGGTTCCGTAGAGCTTTTCAGAGGCTCCGAACTTAACGTACGTACTATCAACGTAGTTAATCAACTCGTTTAACTCCTTAACACCTACGTAATCAGCGAGCCAACCCCCTACGCTAGGTGAAAGCGTAAGCTTACCGTCACTAAACGCTCCAGCCCCACCCCAACCGCTAAGCATTAAGCATGGATCACAGCGGATACAGCTGACCCCCCGATTAGCTGGACATCTACGCTTATCTAGATCCGGCCCTCGGTCAAGCATTAAAACACGTACATCATACTCCATGAGCTCCAAAGCCGTAAAAATTCCGGCAGGACCGCAACCGATAATGATTACGTCATATCCCAAAGCTTACCCCTCAAAACCTTAAAAATTGGTTAAGTACCACTTTAAAAGGCTATTCATAGCTCGAGGAGTAAAACCATAGTAATGGGGCCGCCCGGAATTTCAGGAGGTTTAAATCCCCTTTTGAACCGGGGTCACGAGGGCCCAAGCCTCGCAGTCTAGGCCAAGCTAGCCTACGGCCCCTACCATCACTTTACGCGAACCTTATAAAAACTTTTATTTTACCTAGAAACCCACCCGAAAACTCCTAATAAAGCTGGCCAACCCAACATACCGAAGCCTTAGGAATAGCTTAAGAGTTTTCAGACGAATTTTACTTAAACGAGTAAACTATGAGCTTATTGCAAAACTCCACTACCTAAGTTAACTAGTAAAGCATTCATTAAGAGTTTTGCAACGGCTTCTATAAGAAACCTAAAACTTAAATTATCGAGTAAACTATAAGAAACCTAAGCATAGCCTAAGGCAATCCTACCTGAAGGAGGCGGCCGTAGTCTAGCTTGGTTAGGACATCAGCCTGCCACGCTGAGGACCCGGGTTCAAATCCCGGCGGCCGCACCACCTTCCGGATTCGTAGAAGACGTCAGCATCTCTATTGTATTCTTTTCGATTATGCTAGATCCGAAATCAACGAAAATTTAAATCTAATTTAGTTGATACTTTGTCGGAGGGATACGAGGAATTGGAGGTTAAAGAAATAGAGGCAGAAGGATTGGATCCGGAAAAATTCATCGAAGAAAAGGTAGATGAAATCCGAAAAATCGTGGGAGATGCTAAGGCGATTGTTGCTCTTTCTGGTGGCATTGATTCTTCAACTACTGCGGTGTTAGCTCATAGAGCGTTGGGTGAAAGGCTTAGCGTATTTTTCATTAATAATGGTTTGATGCGGGAAGGTGAACCGGAGCAAATCGTTGATGTTTTTAAAGAACTGGGGATTAATGTTAAGGTGGTCGACGCTCGGAAAGAATTTTTTGAGGCGTTAAAAGGAGTTACTGATCCTGAGGAGAAAAGGAAAACCATTCGTCAGGCTTTTTATGAGAGAGTCCTTGCCCGCTTAATTAGAGAAAGTGGCGCTAAATTCCTCTTACATGGTACTATATTAACTGATATTGAGGAGACTGTTGCTGGTATAAAACTACAACATAACGTTCTTACTCAGGTGGGGATTGATACTGAGAAGGAATATGGGTATAAGGTTATAGAGCCATTAAAGCAGCTACGAAAGGACGGTGTGAGAAAGGTTGGTAGAGCCCTTGGTCTGCCGGAATCAATTTGTAATCGAATACCTTTTCCAGGACCTGCTTTAGCTGCTAGGATAATCGGGGAGGTTACGGCCGAGAAAGTAGCACTGGTAAGGAAGGCTACGGCTATTGTTGAAGAGGAGCTGAAAGGAACTGGTGCTTTTCAATACTTGGCGATCCTGCATGAGGATAAAGTGACCGGAGTGAGGGAAGGGAGAAGGGAGTTAGGTTTCCAGATTGAAGTTAGATGCTGGAACAGTATTGATGCTAGAACCGCTACTCCGACAGAATTGCCTTGGCAAAAATTAAAGAGGCTAGCGGAAAGGATAGTATCTGAAGTCCCGGGTGTAGTGAGCGTCACCTACAATATAACCTCGAAACCGCCATCAACGATTGAAGCTGTTTAGAATAAAATGGGGGATTTGCTCTTTTTGTTTCATGAAGATCTTGGGAAATCGTAGTTAGTTAAACTTGCCTTAAAAGCCTGATGAACTTAGTTTTAATCCCTTAGGTATATAGGGCTTAGCTTATAGTTTATTTTGGTGGTGTTTACGCCCTTAGTCACCGTCTACTGGTTTGAGGGGAGGACGGTAGAACAGAAGAAGAAGTTGTCTGAAGCTATAACCAAGGCCTTTACGGATATAGCTAAGGTTTCAAGGGAGGACGTCATCGTGGTTTACATAGACCTCCCTAGGGAGAACGTAGCTAAAGCGGGGATTCTCGCTAGCGATAAACCTCAGCGAACTTGATGTTTAACCTAAACCCTCTCTTTTTAAAGAGGAAGAAAAGGTTCTGCGGTGCTTGCTTATAAGAATCTACGGAGAACCCTCCCTCCTTCAATGGTAAGGCCTACGCTGAAATAGTAGCCGGCTAAGATCTTAACTGGTTTAAGCTTAGCTACTTCTTCAAGTTCGGACTCGTTAAAGGTTAATGACGCTGTACCCTTCCATACGTCTCCGAACCTTAAGTTTTTAACCACACTTTCTACGAGTTCATATACAGATGGTTTATTCGGGTCCTCAATACCAGGGAAGTGTCTAAGTAGGTAAAATCTAAGCTTAGGAAGCTCCTCAACGCTAGCTTTCCCAGTTAACTCAACGGTTCCGGTAGCTATCCGTTCGCCATGGCTTTCACATATACCGCTAAGCTTTGCGCCTACCCTCACCCCACCTAAGGCTGGGTTTAAAGGATGAAGCTTTGTAACCCATATCCTTCCAAGCTTTTTAGGAAAACCTTGGAACCATCCACGTAGAAGCGTAAAGTCGTTATCAACCCATATATATGGAACCGTGAATCCCGGCCTACCCATATATTGACAGTTTACCGCTACAAAGAACTCTTTATACTGTGTACGCTCGGGGTTCATGTAAGCGAGTTCCGGTCTTACTTCACTGACCGAAGTCCACTCAACAAACCAAGCGAGACTTAGCCCTTGGTTTAGACCCGGCTCAAGCGGTGGGGTTAAAAGTTTATTAACCTCGGCTTTATCAGCCTCAAAAACTATTGTGAGTACATCGCCTCCATAATGCCAAGGTGGAGGATCTAAAGCTGAAGCTTTACCCTCCGGGCTTAAAGGTAGGCAATACCCTTTAAGCTGTCCCTTCATAAAGCAACACCACTATAGATTAGCGGGTAGATGTTTATAGATGTTACTAAGGACTAAGCCCATACGACTTTATGAGTCGTGTAAACCTACCGCGAGTTAAAGGTACTGATTGGTGGCGTTAATCGTTAGGTTAAACAGGCTTTAACTTTAAGAGGCTCATCATCTACGCGTTAACCTAAGCGAGTGTTTAGTGAATAGTATTAGGATGGCTGATGTTAAGCAGTAGATGCTGAAGAGTAAGCACGTTGTGATGTAGTTTCCGGTTGTATCGTATAGGAGCCCGCCCACGTATGGTCCTAGCCAGCTTCCAACAAAGCCGTACGCTGTAAAGGTAAAACAAAAATGGACCCGTAGTGCCTCACCCCAAAGCAGTCCATGATGAAGGGGGCTGAAACTGCGAATAAAGTTCCAAATGCAAACCCTACGAGTAGATTAGACAATATTACTAATAGATGATTTCTACCCGTAGTGATTAAAAGGAAAAAGCCTACCGCTCCCGCCGCGTAAGCTAAGGACATAACTGTTACCCTGCCAACCTTATCTGATAGAGCCCCGCTTATGATTCTACTTAAGCCGTTCGTTAAGTTGAAGGTGGCTAAAGCTGTAGTTGCGATCGATACAGGAAGGTCAAAGCTTAAACTGATCGAGGTTGAATGCACCACCATCCCTATTCCAGCTCCTCCACATAAAGCCCAGGTAAGCCAAACCAGCCAGAAGGACCTAGTTTTTACCGCCTCCCTTAAACTATAGGATGCTTCACTTCCCTTAGGTTGGCCCCTAACTGGTTCAGCGGCTTTAAACCCCTCCGGGAACTCTACAAATTGGACGAACTCTATGCTAACCAGCGCGTTAATCACCGCCGTAATGATTATGGTTAAAGGGTAGCCTAAGTAATCAAGGTAATAGCGGAAAACGGGAACCGTGAAGGCTGCTGATATACCGAAGAGCGTATTAACCGCTTCTGACGCCATCCCTTCCTTTTAGGGAACCATTTTTGCGCGGTACTTAGTGAAGGTATGTAGACTAAACAGGTTCCAGCGCCCCATATGAAGGCAGCTATGTATAACGCGTAAACACTTGGTGAGTACGCGAATAGGGGTAAGGAAGTTGTACATACGGTGATACCAGCCGTTATAACGCTTCTAGCTCCGTATCTATCAGACCATCTACCACCGAGAAACATGAAAAACCCTAAAGACGCTAAGAGAAACGTCGTAATCAACCCTAAGAGCCCTAGTCCAACATTAAATATTTCTACCCATACTGGTACGAGCAAACCTATTAGACTAAACGTTACGGCGCCCGGAAACCATACACAAACACCACTACCTATAAGAGCTAAGGTTTCCCTACGCATCTCCATCCTCTTTTACACTTGGAGGGTAAACCTAAATTATTTAAAGATTGTGAAGAGACGTTAAGACATCACGATGAAGCCGGTTGTACGCGTAAACCTTCTTAACCAACTTAAGGAATCTAGTGAAGCCTTGCACCGCATCGCCAGCAAGTGGTGGCTTTCAAGCCATTATACGCTTTACATTTGGAGCATTGCTTATGCGTCTTAAAGAACTCGGTTAACGACATGTTTTCACCTCCAGATCCTTACCCTCGCCCAGTACCTCCGGGTTTAAACGTGAAGCGTTGACACGCTAGCGCTTATTTAAATTTAGCGTTTGCTAGGAGCTCGCATCGTATACTAATACGCTTAAGATGAACATCCCCTCCGCCATAAGGGCTAGTAGAGCTAAAGCTGGGAGGAATGAACCGGTGACGTCCTTAACGTAGCCCATCAGTACTGGCATAGCTATGGTGCCGATGTTACCAACCGAGGACATTAATCCAACCACGCTAGCAGTTATACGTCCTTCCTCCAACCTGGTGGGGATGGCAAGTACTAGTGTTAAGACGCCAATAGAGCAAAAGCCCACTAGGAAGATAGCCACGTACAAGGTTAAGCCTACGGTTACCCCTATCAAGAGCACCATTAAACCGCATATTAAACCTAGTATAGCCATAATAAGCCTCCTCTTACCTACTCGATCCGATAGTATACCCACGATTGGACCCGCAACTAAGAAGCCTAGCGGGAGTAACAATGAAAGCGGCCCAATAACTGTGTGAGGCGTACCTTTAAGCTGAAGTATGTAGGGAAGCCAAAACGAAGCGGTGTCGTAACATCCACCAGAGCATAGAAAAAGCCCGGTTAAAACCCAAACCTTCCTCATTTTTATTATAGTGGTAAAATCTTTCATCACTGACGTTCTAAGCTTTATATCGCGCCTTCTCCCTTCGCCGGGTTGTTTAACCGTTAACCAAGCGACGGCTAAAAGTAATGAGCAAAGGCTATAAACGCTTAAAGTTGTTCTCCAACTACCTGTCCAATCAAGTAGCCATGCCGTTAAGCCCAGCCCGACCATGCCTCCACTCGCGAAGCCGGTCATGTAAAGCCCAGTTGCAAGGCTTTCCTCCTTACGAGGAAAACAGGTGGCCACTAGCTTAGGTAAGCAGGGCATAATTGACCCGAGGGCTGCCCCTAGAGCCAATTGAATAACTAATAGTGTTTCGTAGTTCCAAGCATAGCTTCTTAAAAGGTTAAAAACTCCAATTAATGTGGCCATTAAGCCCATGATAGCTTTAAGCGTAAAGCGATCAAGAAGCGGCCCCCACCCAATTCTGGTTAGGGCTAAAGTTAAAATGCACATGGAAAACAGAGAGCCTGCTTGAGTATGCGTTAAACCCATTTCTAAAATAACATACGGAATCACTGGGCCATGGGAAAAAACATAAAGGTGTAATGTGAACGCTGTAAAAAACGCTAAACCCAGCATTATCCACCGGTAGCGAAGTTCTCCCATAATGGTACTTAACCCCTCAAGTTGCTCTAGAAGGGTTTTAGAGGGAAGACGCTTAATTGGTTATCTCCAAGAACAATATTCTTACTAGGTTTAACGGGAACGATGTAGGACAGAAACTAACCTGTCCCTTAAAGCTTAAGGGACAAACTCTAAGTTTCGCTGACTTATTTAAAGAAGGCCTTTACATAAAAGTAAATTTGCCTCGCCGTCCATCTCATTTATAGTTATACCTTAACTAAGTCGTGGTTCACTCTTACCTCCACGTCGGCAAAGCGAAGGTAGCATTTATACACTTGATATTAACTTTAACCTGATTTGTTGGGCTTAAATAGGTTAGCGCGTCAAATTCAGTGTGAGGGCTTAATGAGCGAAGATCTTCGTGAAGCAGTTATTGAGGCTTTAAAGGGACAGGATGGAATAGCGGCACTTCTTTTAGCTAAAAAGCTAGGGAGACAGTTAATGGAGGTCTTAAGAGTTCTTGAAGAATTATCCGCTCAAGGAATAGTGGAGAAGCGAGGCAAAACGTATAGGTTAAAGGCCATAAACTTGGAGGTCAGTAAAGGTACGCGTTGATTAAGAGGTGGTCGTTACATCCATTATATTAGTAATGGGTAACGTAAAGCTGCATGGTTAAAACCCGTGAACTTTATAAATATGTTGAAAAGAGTGAGCTTAATATAGATCCTTCCCCATTTTTATGATGACCGCCGGGGTAGCTCAGTCCCATATTGTATGGGGAGGAACCTGGGAGAGCGTCCGGCTGATTCCCTTTATGGGAGGCTAAAGACCGGATTGCCGAGGGTTCAAATCCCTCCCCCGGCACCATCTCAAAAGCCTAAAAATAGGCAGAATTGAGCGCCTTTTTCGGCTAAAAGTCGCTAAAATCTTTGCTCTTTTTACATATAAAGTCTATTTCACTCCTCGGTTTGAACCCCATATTTATATGGAGGATGCCATTTCTGTCTTAATGCAAGTTGGCAAGGCTAAGCGATACAAGAAGCAAAGTACTCAGCTTACTGAGTAACTGCAATCCTAGTAGGCAAGCTTAGACCTATTACTAGAAGGAGAACGTCGTAACGGTTACGTAACTTTAAACATTCATAGCGATATACAACTGAATGGTATTTGATTGTCTCTCTTGACGTCATTCTAACGAAATAAAAATATTTAGCTTTATGGTTTAATTCTTTAAGCTTCTTTTGTTTTATTTTAATTTGTGTATTGGAGGGTTGTTGATGAGGGGCTTATTAGGCGTGGTGAGCTTCTTTTAAGCCTCGATTTCCTCGATTGCTATGATTATGATTTTGAGCTTATTAATAATGGTAAGGTTGGTAGGCCCTTTAAGATTACAGATAGGTATGTGGAGTTCTTAGCCGTTGTCCGCTATTTAATGCCCTTTAGGCAGCTCAAAGGATTCACCAAGGCCTTAAATAGGTTAATCCCTAAGCTTCCACCAGTTGATTACTCGTGGATTAGGAGGCTACTTAAGGCTTAACATACCATTACATAGGTCTTTAAGAGCGTTTAATGGACCTATAGCTATTGATGTTAGTGGTGTAAGTGTATATAAGTGTCAATGACGAGGTCATAAGGTGGATTAACGATTGAATTCGTTCCGA